>Ga0172378_10002774_pt1 | contig 16453 bp, 19 predicted proteins | sample GrowelOW332metaG_FD_119755 | JGI IMG/M metagenome (GOLD analysis project Ga0172378, IMG submission 119755) | Groundwater microbial communities from an aquifer near a municipal landfill in Southern Ontario, Canada - Pumphouse #3_1 metaG | ecosystem: Environmental > Aquatic > Deep subsurface >... | reverse complement strand
TGTTCAAGTATTCAAAAAAAAGGTTCGAAATAAAATAAAATATTTTATAATGTCGATTATTGGAAGTTTCTATAATTATCTCATTTGAGTGAATCTGCGATTTTGAATTGTTTTTTTATAAATTTGATGTGATACAAAAAAGTATGGTGATAATTATTTTATTAAAAAAAAGGGAAAAATTGCAGAAAAATAAGAGGATTTTTGTAAAATTTATAACAGATATGTTATATTTTAATTAAATTAACGATAAAAAAATATTGTTGATAATTTCTGATAGATTTAAACAAATCATAGCGAATTTGTATTTTTTGATATATAATTGAATCGATAATTTTTTAGTAATTCGTTACATGATTGGAAATATTGATTAATCTTAAATTGATGAAGTTATTGAATTACGTAATTGTCTTTTTGTTTGAGTATTGGCATACACAAGATTTACGAGTTATGTTTATTGACACTCTTAAGAGATAGAATAATACTAATAAATAGGAGCAAATCCATGCAAAGTGAAATCATTAATGAAATAATTGAAGTAGAGGATAAAGCAACACTTACAGTAGAAAAAGCTAGAAGCGATGCAAGTGTAATTCTCAATAATGCTGACATCAAGGCTAAACAAATAGTTAAAGATAGTTTGAAGCAGTGTAAATCAAAAAATCAAATTAAATTTGATAAACTTGTAGAAGAGAATAAAAAAGAAGTTAAGAATTATCAAGAGAGCTTGAAAAGTGATTATTCAGCTTCTTCTTTTGATTACAAAAAAGTAGCTAAACAGCTAGCTCAAAAAATATGTAGCTCATCGGTATTTGAAGCATGAAAAAAAGAGCAGTAAGTCAATATGGTTTTATTAATGCCAAATTAAAAGCAAAAATTGGAATCATTAAAGATGATCAGTTAGAAAGTGATCTCTTGAAGGCTGGTAGCCTTGTGGAGGCAATTGGTATCTTGAGAGAACATGGATACGTCCAAGCTGCTGAAGCTTTTGATAAGACAGGTGATCTACAGATGGTAGAGTTATCTTTGCTCAAAGATTTAATAGCAGATTATCAAAGTGTCAAGAATCTTACTGAAGGTTATCCTCAAGAACTAGTTAAGATTATCTTGATGAAAATTGAAGTTGAGAACATTAAAAATACAATCAGATTGTGGTATTCATCAGCTGTACATCATAGACCAATTACTTATAGAACATCTTATTTGATAAAAGAAAGTATTGTAAATAAAATCGATTATATCTCTTTGATAAATGCGATTACTTATGAAAATATCATTGATGCTCTTAGTGGTACCTGGTATCAAAATATTTTGAAAAAATTTACCTTTGAACAAATCAGTCAATATGGCTTGTTTGAGTTAGAAAGTGCATTAGATAAATATTGGTATGGATTACAAATAAAAGCCTGTTCTTCTCTAAAAGGTGATGACAAAAAAGTAGCTTATAGTATGGCTATTACAGAAATTAATTTGAAGAATATCTTGATGCTTGTAAGATACGGTTGGTTCCATCAGATGGATGCACAGAGACTGCAGAACTCTCTTTTCCCATATGGAAGAGTTTACTCTGATAAAATCACTCATGACTATATTGTGAGCAATCCAAAAAATAGACAGCCTGAGTTGTTATTGAGAGATAAATATCCAGAACTAGCAAGTGCTTTGAAAGATATAAATCCATCTGATAATAAATCTTCAATGATCAACCATACACGATCAATTGAAAAGTTTCTTGGCGAGCAGAAAAAAAAGAATTTTAGAAAAATTTTAAGTGGAAAACCATTTACTATTGGAACTCCTTTAGCATATTTCTATTACAGAGAAGCTCAGTACTATATGATCTGTGGTATTCTTGGTGGTAAGTATTATGGAGTTGATTCAAGCGAAATAAAGGGGATTTTATCATGAGTTTATTCACTGAAGATATGCGAATGATTACTGCTGTTGTTATTGAAGAAAAAAGCGATGCAGTAATAAAAGCTTTGTTAGAAATTGGGGCACTAGATTTTGTTCAAATAAACAATCTACCACCAGAACAGATGGCAAGATTGAGCAAAAAAAGACCTAATTCTAATAGGGCTGGAATTGAGGATGCACGTCATAGAATTGACAACTTGTTGAGACAAGGAAAACGACCTATGCCAAGTTCAACTCTGTTGAATGTAAAAAACATGGTTGGTTTGAACATTTCTGAATATACAAGTTTTCTCAATAGATTCAGTGCTTCTTTAACTACCTTAAAAGATGAACAGAAGTCTTACAGTCAAAGACTTGAAGCTTTAAAGGAAATGAAATCTTACGTTCAAGAAGGCAAAAGAGATTACTTAGATGTCAGAACAGGAAAAATTGAAGGCAAGATTCAAGTATTGGAGAAGAGGCTCAGTGAATTTGGTGCTTTGATTGTTCAAAAAGATAGCTTCATAACAACAATGTCACTTAGAAGAGATGCTGCTAATATATCCCAAGTACTTGAAATGCTCAGATGGACTGAGACAGAAGATGGAAATGCACAGAGGGAAGGTGCCATTGCAGTTGCTGATAAACTTGATGAAGAAATCAGATTATGTAACGAAAAGAAAGAAGAGATAGAAAATCAAGTTGCAGAAAAAATTCAAGAGAAAGAGCCAAAACTTCTTGAAATGTGGTGCAATTTAAGACTGCATGAATTGTCAGACCAAATTCGCTCATACTTCAAATACACAAACAATACAACATTGTTCTCTGGATGGGTTCCAAGGCATGATGCCAATAAAATTGAAACAGCAATTTACGCTGCAACAGATGGTCAATGTATAATAGATTGGACTGAAGTAAATGAAGCTGAAGATTCTTCTACAATTCCAGTTGCAATGAAATCTCCAAAAATCTTGAAGCCTTTTCAAGGATTGGTTTCAAATTACGGAACACCTGAATATGGTACAATCAATCCAACTCCATTTGTAGCAGTTGCATACCTGACAATGTTCTTGTTGATGTTTGCTGACTTAGGACAGGGGTTTGTAGTTTTCTTACTTGGATTGCTTCTGACTAGGAGTTATAAAAAGAATCCGATGAAAAAAGAAGGACTTCTTAATAAGTCAGTTTCTTTGTTGATGATATACCTAGGTGTTTTTTCAATGATAGGTGGTATCTTATTTGGATCAACCTTCGGTTTTCCTGTTTTTCCTGCTTTGTGGTTCAATTATCATGCCGTTGTTGAAGGACAGGCCTCTGTAATCGGAACTCCAGTACAGAGCGTTTATGATATTTTGGGTATTTGCATAAAATATGGTATTGTAGTTATCTTTGTTGGTCTGTTGATCAACTGGATTAATCTAATAAGAAAAAAACGTTGGGCAGCATTGTTGTTTTCCTCAACGGGTGTTTCTGGTACCTTGATTTATTCAACTGGATTGTATTTGGCCTTTGGATATGTTTCATCAGGTTACAAAACTTTCCCATCTGATTCTTGGATTGTTTATGCATTCATCATTGGTGCTCTTGGTATTTTGGTTCATGAACCATTTGATTGGTTGATAAATAAAAAATCAAGACATAATAAAACCTTTGGTCAAGTTTGCATAAGCTCGTTGGGAATTTGGGTCATTGAATTATTGGAAATATTTATCAGTTATATGTCAAACACATTATCATTCCTTCGTGTGGCCGGTTTGGGTATCGCTCATGTCAGTTTGATGGGTGCCTTTGAGCAGTTGGCAGCTATTCCTGGAATGACTACCGCTGCTGGAATTTTGATATTATTAGCAGGTAATGTACTTGTTATCGCATTGGAAGGTTTATCAGCTGGAATTCAGGCTCTTAGACTTAATTATTATGAATTCTTTAGTAAGTTTTTTAATGGCAAAGGTATTGCGTATTCTCCAGTTAGTTTACGCTCCCAAAGTCATAAGTAATATACAGGAGGGTCATTATGACCAATATTGCATTCAAAAAGAAAATTCGTTTATCGTTTCTAGCTACAGCTCTTATGCTATTAGCTTCAGGAGTATTATTTACACCTAGCATATTTGCTGAAGGTACTCAAGTAGCAACAACTGCATCTCAAACAGGTTTGATTTGTATTGCCGCATCAATTGCATTTGCAATGGGCGCTATAGGTGCTGGTATTGCAATTGGTAATGTAGGTTCTGCAGCTATGGGCGCTATTAGTGAGAAGCCAGAATTAGCTTCACAGGCCTTAATATTTATCGCTCTTGCTGAAGGTTTGGTTGTTTTCGGTTTCATTATTGCTTTAATGATTCTAGGAAAAGCTTAGTATGCAGTACTACGTCATCGGCGACGAAGACACCGTCTTAGGATTTTCCTTAGTTGGTGTCTACGGGATGCAGGCGACTAACCCAGCCCAGGCAAAGGCCGCTTGGGATAAAGCTTTAGAAGACAAAGAAAATGGAATTATAGTAATTACTCAACCAGTTGCTGATATGATCAGTGATGTTGTTGATCAGTATTTATTTTCTGAAATATTTCCATTAGTAGTTGTTATTCCTGGCCCTGGGGGAAATAAGAGTAAAGATTTACGTACATTGGTTAATAAAGCTATCGGTGTAAGTATTTAAAATGGAGAATTGGTGTGAACAATGACAATAAACTGTTGGGTGGCATTAAAGATCAGGCTGATGTTAAAGCAGAAGCTATTTTGAAAGATGCCAAGGAAAAAGCAAAATCTATCATTAGTGATGCTTATATCCAAGCAGATAAAGAAGTAAAGATTGAAGAAAGACAATTCAAGAATAAGTTAGCAGTAGAAGAGCTTAAGAAAAATGCAACTATGAAAGCTGCAAAAAGAAAAGTTGAGCTAGAACTTCTTGATGAACAATATTCAAAATTGATAGAAATGGTTAAAGATGAAACTTTAAATCTTCTAACCGGACCTCAAAGCAACGAAATTCTTATCAATTGGATTATTGAAGCTGTCCTTGGTTTGGGGCTTGATAAAGCTAAAATTGCTTTCTCTCCTAAAACACCTGTAAATGAAGAAATGTTAAAACAGGTAATTAAAAAAGCCAAAGACGTCTATAGTCTTGACCTAGAACTTTCTTTAGATTCCCGACGTTTGGTTGTACCAGGGATTGTAGCAACATCCCTTGATGGTAAAATTTCGTTCAACAACCAGGTTGATATTCGAATGCGAAGATTTGACCGCGATATAAAAATAGCTGTTCAGGAGGGCTCATGCCCACAAGAATAATTGGACACGTAAAACGTGTTAACGGACCTGTTATTACTGTTACAGATGTCACTGATGCAGAAATGTTGGAGCTAATTAGAATTGGTGAACAACAATTAGTTGGTGAAGTTCAAAAATTAAGTGGTAACGAAGCAGTTGTACAGGTATATGAAGATGCAACAGGAATTTGTCCTGGTGATAACGTATACGGTTCTGGCGCACCATTAAGTGTAGAATTAGGTCCTGGAATGATCGGGTCCATCTACGATGGTATTCAACGTCCTTTAGAAAAACTAGAAGAAGCAAGTGGAACATTCATCTCACGTGGTCTAACTTTTGATGGTATTGATCACAAAAAGAAATGGCATTTTGTTCCAACTGTCAAAAATGATGATACCGTTAAAGCTGGTTCCATAATTGGAACAGTTCAAGAAAGTGAGACCATTGTTCATAAAATAATGATTCCACCATCTACAACAGAAGGTGTGGTTATTGATATAGCAGAAGAGGGTGATTTTACTGTAGTAGACGATATTGCTACAATTTCACAATCTAAAAGTGCTGATTTAAAAGTACAGATGCTACAGAAATGGTCAATTAGAAACCCAAGACCTGTATCAGATAGAATGAGCTTTCATGCACCATTGGTAACAGGTTTGAGAGTAATTGATACTTTATTCCCTATTGCTAAAGGTGGTACAGTAGCTATTCCTGGTGGTTTCGGTACTGGTAAGACCATGACTCAACATGCCATTGCACAGTGGTGTGATGCTGATATAATTGTTTATATTGGTTGTGGTGAACGTGGTAATGAGATGACTGATGTATTGAGAGAGTTTCCAGAATTGATAGATCCTAGAAATGGTAAGAGCTTGATGGAAAGAACCATCTTGATTGCCAACACTTCTAACATGCCTGTATCAGCACGTGAAGCTTCAATCTATACTGGTATTACAATGGCTGAGTATTATAGAGATATGGGTTATGCCGTAGCTATTATGGCAGATTCTACCTCTAGATGGGCTGAAGCTTTAAGAGAGCTTTCAGGACGTATGGAAGAGATGCCAGCTGAAGAAGGTTTCCCTGCATATCTTGCTACAAGAATTGCTGAATTCTATGAGAGAGCTGGTCTCATGAAGACTCTCTGTGGAAAAGAAGGTTCAGTATCTGTAATTGGTGCTGTATCTCCTCCAGGAGGTGACTTCTCAGAGCCTGTTACAATGCACACAAAACGTTTCGTACGTTGTTTCTGGGGTCTTGATAGACAACTTGCTTCAGCACGTCACTATCCTGCAATCAGTTGGACTGATAGTTACAGTGAGTATCTGCTTGATGTTAAGGACTGGTGGAATAAAAAAAGTGATGACACTTGGGCAGATAACAGAAAAGAAATAATGGAATTACTTCAAAAAGAAGGACGATTGCAACAGATCGTTAAATTGGTTGGAGCAGATGCTCTTCCTGATTCTCAAAACTTTATTTTGGAAGTCTGTACTTTATTCAAAAATGCTTTCTTACAGCAGAATGCTTTTGATAAAATTGATAGATACTGTACTGTTGAAAAACAGGTTAAAATGCTATCTGTAATTTTAACATACTGGCATCGTGGTTCAGAAGCTATTGAAAAAGGCGTTCCATTGGTAAAATTAAAAAGATTGAAAGTAGTACAAGAAATTTCACGTATTAAGTTTGCAATAAGCAATGAAGATATAGATCAAATTGATAAACTTGAACTTAGACTTGAAAAAGGTATTGCTAGCTTAGGAGGCATCTATGAAGACTAAGAATACAGACCGTCGTTTATTAGCAGGACGTGAATATCTTGGTGCAAGTAAAATTGATGGTCCTTTGGTATATATGAAAAATACTCACCCAATTGGTTATGGAGAGCTTGTTGAGATTGTCGCACCGGATGGATCTAGACGTTCTGGACAGGTACTTGATACCAGTGATGAAGTTGTATGTGTTCAGGTTTTTGAAGGTACAGCTGGATTGACAATGCCTGGAACAGGCGCACACTTCATGGGGGAGCCATTGAAACTTCCTGTATCAGAGAACATGTTGGGAAGAGTTATGAATGGTTTGGGACAAAGTCGTGATGGATCTCCAATTCCACAAGGTGAATTTGAGAGAGATGTTAATGGTGAACCAATCAACCCAACAGCACGTGTTTATCCAAAAGATTTTATTCAAACAGGTATAAGCGTAATTGATGGCATGACAACCTTGATTCAAGGTCAAAAACTACCAATATTCTCTGGTAATGGTATGGAGCACAATGAGCTTGCTGCTCAAATTGCTAAACAAGCAAAAGTTATCAATGATGACAATGATTTCGTAATTGTTTTTGCTGCAATGGGTGTAAAATATGATGTTGCAAGATATTTCATCAATTCATTTGAAGAAAGTGGAGTTATTGGAAATGTAGCACTGTTCTTATCTCTTGCAGATGATCCTTCTATTGAGAGAACTATCACTCCAAGAACAGCTCTAACACTTGCAGAGTATTTGGCATTTGATAAAGGTAAGCAGGTTCTTGTTATCATGACTGATATGACAAACTACTGTGAATCTTTAAGAGAGATTGCCACACTACGTGGTGAGATTCCTTCTCGTAAAGGTTATCCAGGATATTTATATTCCAATCTAGCAGAGCTTTATGAAAGATCTGGTAAGATCAAAGGAAGTAAGGGTTCCATTACACAGTTGCCAATTTTATCAATGCCAAATGATGATATCTCTCATCCTATTCCTGATTTGACAGGATATATTACTGAGGGCCAAATTGTATTTGATCGTAGCATGCACTCAAGAGATCTGTATCCACCAATCAATCCTCTTCCTTCTTTATCAAGATTGATGAAAGATGGTATTGGTGAGGGTATGACTCGTGATGATCATCCTCATCTATCAAACCAATTGTTTGCTTCTTACTCTCACGTTCAGGAAGTAAGAAACTTGGCATCTGTTATTGGTGAAGAAGAATTGACTTCTATAGATAAACAGTACATCAAGTTTGGTAATTTCTTTGAAAATCATTTCATTGGACAGGGATTTGATGAAAATAGATCAATTGCTGAAACACTAGATATTGGTTGGAAAGCTTTAGGGTTCCTGCCTGCCGAAGAACTTCAGCGACTCACAGAAGAAGAGATTGAAGATCATTGGGTGGAGGTAGATGATTAATGGACACAAAATTAGCTCCTACCAGGAGCAATCTGATGAAACTGGAAGATAATTTAAAGTTCGCTAAATTAGGTTATGAACTTCTTGACCAGAAGAGGCAGATTCTTGTGTCTGAATTATTGTCATTAGTTGACCAAGCAGTAGATTATCAAAGTAAAGTTGATGAATCACTAGATACAGCATGGAGTACTTTAAGTCAATCAATCATGGAAATGGGAAGATTGAAAGTGGGAAATTTAAGCGGAGCAACAAATATTGAATATTCTGTTAACGTTTCTCAGAGAAAGGTTATGGGGGTAAGTGTTCCTGTAGTTGAAACAACATTTACAGATAAGGGACCATATTTTTCTCAAGAAAGTGCTTCATTATTATCTGAATTAGCTATACAAAGATTTTCTGAGAGCTTAGAATTAATGGGAAGACTGGCTGAATTGAAAGTCTCAATCATGAGACTTTCAAGAGAAGTTAAGAAAACAATAAGGAAAGTTAATGCTCTTGAAAAGATTTCTATTCCTGAAACTCAAGATACGATTAAGTACATGAAGGGTCGTATTGAAGAAAGTGAAAGAGAAAGTTTCATTCTATTGAAGAATGTTAAAGATAATCTACAAAAGCAACAAGAAGCTAAAGCTAAAAAAGATGCTAAAGAATCATTAGACTTGAGTGTAAAAACTGTTTCTTCTAATATTAACGTGGAGGTTTAATATGGCGGTACCCTTTAAAAATATTTTGGTATATATTGACGGAAGTGAAGAATCAATTTCTGCAATGATGTATGGGATTTTATTGGCAAAACAAAATAAAGCTGAATTGTCTGCAATGTATGTTGTCAACACAAAAGCTTTATCTGATTTAGTTAAAGTTGGTATATTTTTGGACTTGGAAAAGAACGAATATCAACGAGATCTACAAAAAGATGCTGAGAGATACTTAAAACATGCACAAAAGCTTGCAAAAAAGAAGGAAGTTGATGTATCTTGTATAACTGAAGAAGGTTCTGCTCACAGAATCGTCCGTGACTATATTAAAAGTAATGACGTCGACTTATTGGTTCTTGGTGGTGTTAGTACCATCCGTTCTAGACGAGATGAACTTAATAGTGAAACAGACAGAATGGTAAGAACTGTACCTTGTCCTGTAATGCTTGTCCGCGAGGATGAAGATTTATGGGAAACTTTTGAATAAGCTTTTTAAGGAGCAATATTGTGAATTTAGTAGAAATATTAGATGAGAATTTAATTAAAGTTCCACTAACCGGTAAAACTAAAGATGAGATTTTAGAAGAGTTAGTTCAAACTCTTGCTAAGGGTAAAGACCTAAGTAGTTTTGATTATAAAGCAGTTTTAACAGCTGTTAAAAACAGAGAAGAACTAGGTTCTACAGGTATCGGCAAAGGAATCTGCATCCCTCATGCACAGAGTGAAGCTATTGATAAAATTTCTTTGGTAGTTGGAGTTTCTAAGGAACCAATTGATTTTGATTCTCCAGACCACATGAAAAGTAAACTTTTCTTTTTGGTTGTAGCTCCAGTTAGTGCTGCATCAGCACATGTTGAGGTATTAGCAGCTATTGCACGAAGTTGTTCTTCTTCTGTTTTCAGAAGAATGCTCGAACAATGCAAATCCAGTCGTGAAATTATCCAACTATTTGCCGAATAGATAGAATTATGAATATTTTACAATTAAAATAATTAAAAAAGCCATTAAGCATATATTTTGTATGCTAGATGGTTTTTATTTTTTTAAAGATAATATTCTTAGGAGTTTTAATGAAATATGTTTATAAAGATGGAGTTATGTTCATCAAAATAAAAGGTGTTCTATATGATCAGAAAATGGAAAATTTAGTTAAATATCCAAAAGATATTGAGACAGAAAGTTTTACATTACCTGATGAAATTAAAGTAATCGAGAAAGGTGCTTTCAAGAACAACAAGACACTGAAAGAAGTTAACATCAATAAAAATGTAACTAAAATAAAGAAAAAGGCTTTTAAGAAAAGTAAGAAGTTAAAAAATGTGATCATTCCGGAAGAAGTTGAATCTATTGGTAAGAGTGCTTTTGAGAAATGTGTACGACTAAAACGAGTTCAGTTTGAAGGAAGTGGTTTGAAAAAACTTGGTTCAGCTGCCTTTTCTGGTTGTAAGAAATTAGAAATTATCAATTATCCAAAAATATCATATGTTCCTAGTTTATGCTTTTCTGAATGCTATGGACTTGAGCAGATTACCGTTCCAGATTCTGTAGAATTGATAAAAGAATCTGCATTTGCTGATTGTACTTTACTTACTGATGTTGAGCTTTCAAAAAATCTACATACAATAGGTGCATTGGCCTTCAGTAATGATTCATCCCTTAAAAGTATAACATTACCTGATTCTTTGACCTTGATTGGTGACAGGGTGTTTAAAGAAGCTACAGGACTTGAAACAATCTCCATTCCTAACAGTGTTTTATCAATTGGAGCTGCTGCTTTTGAAAATTGTAAATCTTTAAAAGATGTACAGCTATCTGAAAGCATTGTTGTAATTGAAGAATTGACATTTCATGGATGTGATCAACTTGAAAAAATAGAAATTCCTTTAAACGTAGAAGTTATTAAGAATTTTGCATTCTCAAGTTGCAAACAACTGAATACAGTTATACTTAAAGAAGGACTCCAAGAAATTGATGACTGTGTTTTTATCGGTTGTGTGAATCTGCAGAATATAGTTCTTCCAAAATCTTTGTTGAAAATAGGTGATAGTTCATTCCAATATTGCAGCAAACTTGAAGAAATAGAAATACCTGAGAATGTTACATATATAGGTAAATTAGCATTTGACAACTGTATAACTTTAAAATCAGTAAAAGTTGTTAAAGAAAGTTATGCTGATAATTACTTGAAAGAAAATGGATTGGAAGATTTAATTACTTATTGATTTTTGAAGAATCGTCTAATTTCTTTTTACAATCATCGCAAAGACCAAACAATATTGATTTATCGCATGTGAGATCAAATTGGTGATGGTCTTTGATGTGTTTGACAAAATCAGCCATGTAATCACAATCAAGATGAATAACTTTTCCACAATTAGAACACTGCATATGCAAGTGTTCTTCATTGTGCAAATCATGGCATATAATTTGATAAAGTGCCTTATGAGAATCAGAGGCTGGGAACTTGTTCAAAACACCTTCTTTTTCCAATTTGTCTAAATTTCTATAGATCGTGGTTATATTTACATTTACACATTTTTTTTGGAAAATTTTAAAAATATCATCGGCACTCAAAGTAATATCTTTGTTGCTATTAAGAATTTCCATAATTGTATCTTTGCTTTTTGTTTTATAATCACATCTCATAAACTATCCTTTTTCCTTCGATAGCTACAAGATACTACGAAATAGAACAAAAGGAAATATGAAAGCAAACCATAAAATTGATAAACATAACTAAAAAATTATATACATAATAAATCAGTAATTAAAAAAAATCAAAAAAAATTAATATATGGTTAATTAATAAACAATTACCATTTCAATCATCTTGACAGGATACAATTCAAATACTATTATCAAATCAAGTTATAGAATATTCAAGGAGTTAATCATGTCCAAAGCACATAGAGGAACAGGCATACGTGATGAATACAATCACGGCCGTAGCACTTGTCCAATTTGTAAAAAAGAAAATATTAAATGTCTTTATGAAACAACAATTGATGATAAGAAAGTTAAAATTTGTAAAACTTGTAATGCTACAAGAAAAAACAACGCTAAATAGTTTTAACGTTGTTTTATAGAGAAGACTGTCCTCGGACGGTCTTTTTCTGTTTTAGGAGGATATGATGAAAAAAGCTTTTCTTTGCGGTATTAAAGGAACAGGGATGTCAAATCTTGCTCTAGTTTTGAAAAAAATGGGATTTGAAGTTTCTGGTTGCGATGTATCTACTTTTTTTTCAACACAGCTTAAAATTGAAGATAATGAGATCAAAATATATGAGGGATTCAATTTTAGTGACATCAAAACTCCTGTTGATTATTTCATATATTCTTCTGCTTATAGCTCATGTGATATGGTAATCAAAGCATCTGGTAGATTTAAAAGTTATTCATATCCTCAATTCTTAGCTTATTTGAGTTTGAGCTCTCAAACTTATGCAGTATGTGGTACTCATGGTAAGACATCTATTTCAGCAATGACCACATTTGCACTGTCCCAAGGAAAGAGAAAAGAATTTCCATTTTATTCAATTTATGGTTCCAACATAATTGGCGAAGATGAGGTGTGTGTTCAAGGACATGATAATCTTCTGATTGAGGGATGTGAGTATCAAGACCATTTTTTATTATACAGAACTGATGGTGTTTTGATCTCTAATATTGAAATGGATCATCCCGACTATTTCAAAAATATAGAAACAATGATAGACAGTTATAAGAAATTGATATTGAATGTAAAGACAAATGGATTTGTGATACTCAATATTGATGATAAAAATACATCACGGTTGATACCTGTCGTACAACAGAAAAGGCCAGATTTGAATATCATTACATACGGATACAGTTTGAATTCGACAGTTACAGTAGTGCTAGGAAGCAGCAGTGGTACATTTTCAATTCCTATGCTATACAATCGAACCAATTCTTTTAAAGTTCCTTCAATAGATAGAAGATTGATTTCAAACTATGTAGCATCTGCTATATTGAGCACCTGCATGCTTTTGGATAGACCTCATCCCTCGTTATATTTAGAAGAAGAGACATTGATCCTTGATGAAGCCTTTTTAACACTTATAAACAGATCTCTAGAAATTGTTCAAGACTTTCCAGGTGTCTCCAGAAGACTTGAATTTGTAGTGGGAAGTAAAGGAATAATGTATTTTGATGATTATGCTCATCACCCAACAGAGATTCAAACTGTATATAACGAATTGAATGCAAGATATCCAGAGAAGAGAATTCTATGTATCTTCACACCTCACACAGCAAGCAGGACAAAAAAATTGATGGAAAAATTTGTCGATTGTCTGACCAATTTTGACAAAGTTTTACTTACTCCAACTTTCAAAAGTGCAAGAAATGATGAAGATATAAATGATCCATCTCTAACGCTTTATTATAAATTAAAACAAAGAATGGAAGATGTAGATTATATAAATATTGAAAAACTCTTTTATCTAGAAGGTGATGAGGATATTGTAGATGTTGCTGTTAGAGAGATTGGAAAGAATTATATATGTCTTGTCCTAGGAGCAGGTAATAAAACCTATTTAATTGATAAAATTCTAGAAATGAAGGGATAAAAAATATTTTAAAAGGTTTATAAAAGAAAAGATATATTATATAATCAAGCAACATTATCCATTCAATAAGAAGGCATATATATGAAAAGCATGACAGGTTACGGTGCATCAGAAATTCTAACTGAAGCATTTCAATTGACAGTCGAAATTAAAAGTTACAACAATAGATATTTAGATATAATAAATACCCTCCCATATTATTTAGCACCATTTGAAATGGAAATTAAAAATGAAGTTAAAAAAGTAGCAAGTAGAGGACATGTAGAAGTTGCAATAAGAGTTAAGATGCTTAAAAGTGATGTAAAAGTTGTTGTTGATAAAGATGCAACATCTCACTATGCAGAGGCCTTCAGGCATATTATTGACGCAAGCGGTATGATGATTGAACCAAAATTATCAGACTTTTTATCAGTTGATGGAATTCTTTCAACCGTAAGTGATACAAATACAGATAAATTCAGAATGCCACTATTTGAAACTCTTTCTAAGGCTTTAAAGCAATTTGCAGACAGCAAAGATAGGGAAGGTCTATCAACTCAAAATGATTTGATTGAATCAGAAAAGAAAATTGAAGATAGTCTTGTAAAAGTTGAAGCTAGAGCTGATGAGCTTGAGGCCATTGTTACGAATAATCTAAAATCAAGATTTGAAGAAATTGTTGGCAGTCAAAACTATGATGATAATAGAGTCATGCAAGAAGTAGCTTCAATGCTTGTAAAAGCAACTATAAATGAAGAAATTAAAAGACTTCACATACATCTTGATGAGTTCAAGAAACTTGTCAAAAGTGAAACAGCAATTGGAAAGAGACTTGATTTCTTATGCCAAGAGATGAACAGAGAAATCAACACAATTGGCTCAAAGAGTCAGATTGCTGAGTTGAATTTGGAAGTTGTCCAAATGAAAGATAGTTTAGAAAATATCCGAGAACAAGTTCGGAATGTAGAATAAGGGAATATATATGAGAATTGCAATTAGTGGAAAAAGTGGTTGTGGAAATACTACTGTGACAACTTTATTAGCAGAAACTTTAAATTTTGCTAAAATCAACTTTACATTTAGAAATTTAGCTGCAGAGAAAGGCTTTGATTTTTGGGATTTCTGTAAGATCGCAGAAACCGATGATTCATATGATAAAGAACTTGATGAAAGACAAGTTGAAATGGCAATGAAAGAAGAGAACTGTGTTTTAGGTTCTAGACTTGCCATTTGGATGTTAAAAGAAGCTGATTTAAAAGTATATCTATATGCTTCAACCACTGAAAGAGCTAAAAGAGTCTTCAAAAGAGAACAGGGTGATTTCCAAACACGTTTGGAACAAACAAAGTCTCGTGATAGGAATGATACAAATCGTTACAAACGAATTTATGGAATTGATAACACAGATACTTCGATTGCTGACTTGGTTATTGATACAGAGGGCAAGACCCCTGAAGAAATAGTAAAAGTTATAATTGATTATATAAAAGATAATAAATAAAAAATAAGAAAAGCCATTAGTACTTTTAGGTACTATACAAAAGACTCATTATGCTATATTATAATGAAGTTACATCAAGAATAAGGAGCCTTAAAGGTGAATAAAATACCATTGGATACTCTAATCGATTTTAAAGGTAATATGTATGAACTTACCTGTGTTGCAATCAAAGAAGCTAACATCTTAGCAAATCCTGGTTGTGGTGGTAGAGAGATTGAAGAAGAGAACGGTAAAATTGTAAGCGAAGTATTATCTCGTGCATTAAACGGCGATATTGCGTATACTAAAGAAGAAGAAGCTAAAGACAATCCAACTCTCTAATAAACTAATTTTCCTATTTGGGCCTACCAGTGTAGGAAAAACAAAACTACTTACAGATATATGTAAAGACAGATTTTCTGTTGTTAATGCTGATTCCATCCAAGTTTATAGAGGCTTGGATATAGGGTCAGCTAAAGTGTCTGCTGAGGTAATGAAAAAAGTTCCACATTATTTAATTGATATACTTCCTCCAACTGAACAATTCACAGTAGCTGATTTTATAAAGAAAGCTGATGAAGCGATTGTTGATATATACAATAGAGGAAGAATCCCAATTATTAGTGGTGGAACAGCTTTCTACTTCAAGCACTTTTTATATGGATTGAGTGAGGCCCCACCAACTGATGAAAAAGTTAGGGCTGATATAGAAAAAGAAATAAAGTCTAATGGAATTGAATCCATCTATCAGATTCTTAAGGAAGTAGATTTTACTTCATATCAAAGAATAAACCCAAATGACTCATATAGAATTCAGAGAGCTGTAGAGGTATACAGAACATGTGGAAAACCTCTATCATCATTCAGTGTTCCCAAAACTCCCAGAAATAATATGGATCCGTTAATAATTGGTCTGTATAGAGATAATGAAGAGATGGCAAAACGTTTGAAGCTCAGAGTGAATCTTATGTTGCAAGAAGGTCTTTTGGACGAGATCAAAACTCTTATAAGAGAGGGAGCTGATGCATCTTGGCCAGGAATGCAAGGCATTGGATACAAAGAATTCTTTGAAGCCATGAAGACTGGTGAGCAATCAAGCTCTCAAATTTTAGAAAGGATTGTGCTCAATTCCAAGCACTATGCAAAAAGACAGTATACTTTCTTCAAAAGTTTTGAAAATGTAAATTGGATGGATGCAAAAGACGATGAAAAGATAAAAATACTTATTGAGAATTATTTGTCCAAATGAACACCTAGGAATTGAATAATTAAAGCACAAATTCTCTAATTTTTGATGAATTGATGCAATGTCACAAAACAAACAAATTATAAAAAAAATTGAAACTTCTATATT
>Ga0172378_10002773_pt1 | contig 16457 bp, 12 predicted proteins | sample GrowelOW332metaG_FD_119755 | JGI IMG/M metagenome (GOLD analysis project Ga0172378, IMG submission 119755) | Groundwater microbial communities from an aquifer near a municipal landfill in Southern Ontario, Canada - Pumphouse #3_1 metaG | ecosystem: Environmental > Aquatic > Deep subsurface >... | reverse complement strand
GGGGATGCATTTCTCGGTGGAGATGGAGACGGGGACGGGAAAGACCTATGTCTATCTGCGCACGATTTATGAATTGCACCGGCAATATGGATTCAGGAAGTTCGTCATCGTCGTACCGTCCATCGCCATTCGCGAGGGTGTGCTGAAGAATTTACAGATCACGCACGAGCACTTTCAGAATCTCTACGATAACGCTCCGCTGCATTTTCAGGTATACGACAGCAGCAAGGTGTCTGCCCTTCGCGGCTTTGCCACGGGGAACAACATTGAAGTGATGGTTATCAACATCGATTCGTTCGCGAAGTACGAAAATGTCATCAACAGGCCGAATGATAAATTGAACGGATGCGAGCCCATCGCTTTCATTCAAGCAGTGAATCCGATTGTGATCGTCGATGAACCGCAGAATATGGAGACGGAGAAACGAGCGGCCGCGATAAACAGACTCAACCCACTTTGCACGTTGCGCTATTCGGCCACGCATCGCAACCGCTATAATCTGGTGTACAGTTTGAATCCCGTGAAAGCTTACGATCTGGGCCTTGTCAAACGAATTGAAGTCGATTCGGTGATGGAGGAAAATTCCTTTAACGGCGCCTTTGTTTCTCTGGAATCCATTACAGCGGCAAAAACCAGAGTGACGGCGAAAATCAGGATTCATGTCAACGATAAGGACGGCGTAAAACCGAAATCCGTTTCCGTTCGCGCCGGGGATGATTTGTACAAATTATCCAAAGAGCGTGAAATATACAGGGACGGCTATATCGTCGAGGAGATTGATGCTGCGAATGGCTGTATTTCACTTTCTGGCGGAACAATGCTTTATCAGGGACAGACCCGGGGCGGGTTGAATGATGAAGTGATGAAAGTTCAGATTCGTCGCACGGTGGAGGAACATCTGAAAAAGGAACTCCGTTTGAAGCCTAAAGGCATCAAGGTGCTTTCCCTTTTCTTCATTGACAGGGTCGCGAATTACCGCAGTTACGATCCGGCTGGAAATATTCAAAAAGGCAAGTTCGCCGAATGGTTCGAATCGATTTACCGGGAACTGATTGCGATGCCTGCATATAGGGCGCTTGATTCGGCTGATGTGGAACAGGTTCATAACGGCTACTTTTCTCAGGACAGGAAAGGTCGATTGAAGGATACCAACGGAGAGACGCAGGCCGACGATGACACTTACAGCCTTATCATGAAGGACAAGGAGAGATTGCTGGACATCGACAATCCGCTCCGCTTCATTTTTTCGCATTCCGCCCTGCGCGAAGGCTGGGATAATCCGAACGTTTTCCAGATCTGCACGCTGAATGAAACGAAATCCGAGATAAAGAAACGGCAGGAAATCGGGCGTGGCTTGCGCTTGCCGGTGAATCAGGAGGGCCTTCGCATTTACGACCGGAACATCAACCGCCTGACAGTCATTGCAAACGAATCGTACGAGGATTTCGCGAAAGCCCTGCAGCAGGAAATTGAGACGGATTGCGGCGTAGCTTTCAATGACCGAATAAGGAACAGGCGCGAACGCAAGACGGTGAAATATCGGAAGGGCTTTGAAGCGGACCCGCGTTTTCTTGCGATTTGGGAGAAACTGAAACGGAAAACGACTTACCGGATCCGTTACGATACAGCAAAGTTGGTCGATGGAGCCGCCGAAGAGGTGAAGGCGCTTCCTTGTATCTCCGCCCCGTCGATCCGGTCCACCAAAGTCAAGGTGACGATGACCGATGGCGGAGTGGATACGCAGTATCTGGCCGAAAACGCTGTTTCTTATGATGATCGCGTTTGGCCGATTCCCGATGTACTTGGGTATATTCAGAGCAAGACCGAACTCACGCGCAAAACGATCATGGCGATTCTTGAAAAATCGGGGCGGCTTGGCGATCTATTGAAAAATCCGCAGTTGTTTCTTGATGGGGCATCCGAAGCCATCAGACGGGCCCTGTACGGACTGATGATCGACGGCATCAAATACGAGAAAATCGGTGACTCGGAATACGATATGAAACTTTTCGAGGCGCAGGAGCTGGAAATATATTTGAACGATTTTACCTTCAAGGTCGGCAGCGCCGATGCGGCGCAGGCGGACAAGACCATTTACGAGGAATACGTTCCGCTGGATTCCGCCGTCGAAAGCCGATTCGCCCGGGATTGCGAGACGAGCGAGCAGGTGAAGTTCTATTTCAAACTGCCCGACTGGTTTAAAATTCCGACTCCGATAGGAAACTATAATCCCGATTGGGCGGTCGTATTCGAGGGTGACAGAAAAATTTATTTCGTTGCAGAGACCAAGGACACGGGCACTCCCCAGGTTGATTTATCAAAACTTCGTGAAAGTGAACAGCAGAAGATCAAATGCGGTGCCGCGCATTTCAAGGAATTTGATGGGCTGGTATACCGGGTGGTGAGCAAGGTCGGGGATCTGGTAGGTAAGTAAACTTTTTTGCTAAATTTCGGATGTTGTGAGGAAATTTGCAAATGTCTGATTTTTCGTATTCTTTGGATTTGGTTCATCGTCCCCGCCGCAACCGCAAGAGTGAAACGGTGCGGGATTTGGTCCGTGAAACGTCCCTCTCCGTAAAGGATTTTGTTTATCCTGTATTCATTATGGAGGGGAATTGCAAGGAAGAAAAAATTCCTTCTATGCCGGGAATAACCCGCAAGAGTATCGACATCCTTTTGAAAGAAGTCGAAGAATGCGTTTCGCTCGGCGTAAAGGCTATCGCTCCGTTTCCGTCCATTGAAAACGCTAAAAAGGATTCTACGGCGCGGGAAAGCTACAATCCCGACGGGCTTGTGCCTCGTGCCGTTGCTGCGGTGAAGAAAAAATTTCCGGATGTTGTCGTGATGACGGATGTGGCGCTAGATCCGTTCAACAGTGATGGACATGATGGCTTGGTTTCAAACACGGGTGAAATCCTGAATGACGAGACGGTCGAAGTTCTTTCTAAAATGGCGCTTTGTCATGCAAAAGCGGGTGCGGACTTTGTTTGCCCTTCTGATATGATGGATGGGCGGATCGGCGTACTTCGCTCGGATTTGGATTCTGCCGGCTTTAAGAATACGTCTATTATGGCTTATAGCGCAAAGTATGCTTCGGCATTCTACGGCCCGTTCCGCGATGCGCTGGGGTCGGCTCCGAAAGCGGGTGATAAGAAGACTTACCAAATGGATCCCGCGAATAGGCGTGAAGCGCTTTATGAGGTGGCTCTCGACATCGAAGAGGGTGCAGATATTGTGATGGTTAAGCCAGCAGGCTATTACCTTGATGTAATTCGCGAAGTGGCCGATTTCGCCGAAATTCCTGTGGCTGCGTACCAAGTGAGCGGAGAATATGCAATGCTTGTTGCTGCTGCAGAAACGGGTTGGCTTGATCGAGATAAGGTTGTTTTGGAGAGCTTGATGGGAATTAAACGGGCTGGGGCAAAGATGATTTGGACTTATTTTGCAAAAGATGCTGCCCGCTTATTGCAAAGCAAGTAGATTTTTTCTAAAAATTGGCTAACAGAATCTCCTTCTCAGGGAAGCAAAATGAAGTTGAATTTTTATAAAACCATTATACCGTTACTCACTGCTGTTGCTGCGGGTGCTTGGGCGTCGTCTCCTAAAACTTGGGATGCCATTTTCAATGCGGAGGGCCAGGGAGATTATGTACGTGCTTCGATTGATGGGCAAGTGCGCTTTTTCAAGTACACTTATTATGGAGAAGTCCAACCGGTTGCTTTTGCTGTCAAAGGTGACGGCTTTGATTTTGTTGTGTCTGGAAATTTGAAGGTTTCTTCCGATAAGATTGAAAAGAACGGTTTTTACGGATCTTGTAATGAGACTAAGGAGGCTTGGATTTCTTGTTTCAATCGTCCGCAGACTTTTGGTAAAGAGTCCCAAGTTGTAAATATTAAGGGCGTGGATCTTGCATGTGGCGATGACTTGTATGCTCTTCGCGATATGCGTATTAAGTTTAAAAATACCGAAGTTCAGAAGTGGTGGAATCTCAAATATGAACAATCTGAAAAAGTCAAGCGGGATAAGCTTGCCGAATTCCGCATTGAAGAACAGGAACATCGCAGCGAAGTGAAAGATGCTTCCAGTATGATTGTAGATGCCCGCGATGGACAACCGTATCGCACGATTCTGGTGGATGGCCGTACTTGGCTTGCACAAAACGTAAATTACAACATCCCGGGCGAATCTTGGTGTTATGAAGACAAGGATTCCTATTGTTCCCGTGGGGGGCGTCTTTACACTTTGGAAGGAGCCCGCCAGGCTTGCCCGAAGGGATTTCATTTGCCCCGTGATCGAGAATGGCAGGATATGCTCACAGGGCTTACCGGTTGCTATGATGGGGTCCAAAATTGCGGAGCGTTCGGTTCCAAGCTTAAGGCAAAGACGGGTTGGCAGGGCGGTGGAGGTACAGATGATTACGGGTTTACCGTGTTTAGCGCAGGTCGTCGGGATGTAGTTGGCAGAGGCTTCCGCTATGTAGATATGGGCGAATACGCCGCATTCTGGAGTGCCCAGAATGGTCGCAATGAAACGATCTGGATTTGGGTGCTGGGACGTATGGGCGACAATATGGTCCGTGAACTCGCCCCAAATAATAAGAACGCCTATTCAGTGCGCTGTATTGATGGAGACTGATTCTTAGTTTATCCGTAAATAGCAATTCGCCGTGTGACTGGGTGCAATAGCTGTGCTACTTTAGGTTTATTCATCGTAGTTCGCTTCACTACGCCTCGTTTGTCTTCATAGCCCAGCGTTTTTCGCTAGGTTTCGGATGCGAAGCTTATTTGTGGATGGGTTTTTAGTTTGTATTTAAATTCGGTACAATTTTGCGTCGACTTTTTTGGGGGGAGGACAAGACTATAATCAGACCTGTTTTTGCAAAGCGGAATATGCTGAAAATCTTGATTTGGAAAAAATGAATATTCGGTAATTGATGAAGTATTTACACTCTGCTAGGAGTATCCATGTTTAGAAGATATGGAAAAATATATAGCCACTTAAGCTTTTATGAGCGAGAAAAAATCAAGTCTAGAATACGTTCCGGATTGGGCATACAAGAAATAGGAAACGCTCTCGACAGTCTAGGCTCCTTCGTTTTAAGGGAAATCAGAAGAAAAGGCTTATCTTGGATTTTTCCCTAAAGGGATTGATCTTTTCGGCTGTGTCACAAAAAGTTTATACTTCTATATTAGCTGGAGCTCCTGCTTCGCTTGGAGTGTGAGACCGCCTTCTGGTATTCTGTTGAAGGAATGTGTCTGATGAATTGCTTAAGTTATTTGCTAAGTAATTCCCTTTTGAAAACAAATTTGGGTGCCCTTTCCCTGCAGGCTTTTCTGTTTTAAACAAAAGAATCCGAGGTTCAACGCCTCGGATTCTTGAAACTGAATTTCAATGTCGGTTACTTGAGAAGCTTCTTCTCATATTCGCCCATCACTTTAACTAGTTCCTTTACGCCTTCAATCGGCATTGCGTTGTAAAGGCTCGCGCGGAAGCCGCCCACGGAACGGTGTCCCTTCAACTGTTCGAGACCGTTTTCCTTGGCAAATGCGAGAAATTCTTTCTGGAGATCTTCGGATTTTGCGGGATCCACAGCGTCTTTTCGGAATACGAAAGGAATGTTCATGCGGGAACGGTCTTCCTTAGCAGCCGTACCGATGAAGAGCTTGGAAGAATCCAGGAAATCATAGAGCGTAGAACTTTTCTGGATGTTGACCTTTTCCATCTCATCCACACCGCCGTTCTGGAGAAGCCAGTTCAATACGCGGTTCATCACGAAGATTGCGAATACAGGAGGCGTGTTGAACATACTTTCGCCTTCGATATGAGTCGTGTAGTTGAGCATGGTCGGAATCGTGCGATTTACGTGGCCAAGGACATCCTTTCGGATAATAACGGTAGTCACGCCTGCGCAGCTCATATTCTTCTGGGCACCGGCATAGATGAGGCCGAAATCGTCCACGTTTATCTTGCGGCTTAGAATGTCAGAGCTCATATCGCCCACGAGGAACGTATTTGCCTTTGGGAACTGGAACCATTCTGTACCGTAGATGGTATTGTTACTTGTGACGTGTAAGTAGGTTGCGCCCGGAGTCTGCTTGAAATCTTTCGGAATATGCGTGTAGTTGTCAGCTTTGGAGCTTGCAATTTCGTTCACGGTGCCGAATTGCTTTGCTTCCTTGAATGCCTTGTTTGCCCACACGCCGGTTGTGATGTAGTCAGCGGAAGCTTTCTCATCAAGGAGGTTCATCGGGACCATGCAGAATTGAAGAGATGCGCCGCCACCGAGATAAACGATGTCGTAGTTGTCGGAGATGCCCATCAGCTTTTTAAGCATTGAAGAGGTCTCTGCGACCATTCCTTCGACCGCTTTGGTGCGGTGGCTGATTTCCAAGATGCCTACTCCGGTATTCGCAAAATTGCGGATAGCATCTGCAGCTTCTTGAGTGGCTTGTTGAGGGAGGACGGATGGTCCTGCGCTGAAGTTGTAAATTTTCTTGCTCATTGCAATAGTCCTTTTTAAGTTTTGTTTTAAAAGGCATGCTAAATGTAGAAAAAAGAAAGCCCCTTTTAGGGGGCTTTGGGTTATTTCTCTAGAGACTCTATGGCCTTCTGATACTTTCGGATGCGGAACTTTGTCTTAAGTTCGCGGCGCTCGTTCTTGGGGATGAAGTTCTCGTCGAGTTGGCGTTTGAGTGCTTCAATCTTGACTGCTTTTGCTATCGGATTTTGTTTGACTCGGCTGATGTAGTGCAAAAATTCTTTTTCGCGGGCTTCATAGGTTGCTTCTTCGGCGGGCACCGCTTCGGCCATTAGTTTACAGCTGCAATCGTCAATAAATGCCTGATCTTTATGGTGGGTGAGGAGGGCTAGGATATCTAGGATTTCATTAGGAACGCCAAGTTCTGAGAGTTTTTCTTTCGTATAGGCTGTAGATTCGCCCATAGTATCTTCGAGCATTGCGACAATCTGAGTCTTTTCATCTGCGCCGCGTTCTTTCAACGCTTGTGCGACAGCTTTCAAATGCTCAATATAAGGACTCCCTATTTTATCGGTTTGTCCTTGGTGAGCTTTGGTAGCAATAGCGAGCGCATCATTATAGGTAAACATGTCAATCCTCTAAAAATGGTTTTATATACACAATATAGATTAGTCGATCACGGAAAAGTCTAAAATTTTTGCTAATTTTGGGCCACCTGCCTCCTTAGCTCAGTTGGATAGAGCAATTGCCTTCTAAGCAATGGGTCGCGCGTTCGATTCGCACAGGAGGTACTTAAGCCGCGTCAAGCGGCTTTTTTGTATGTATTCAAAACCACCGGCTAGGCCGGTGGTCTGCCGACTCTATCGCATAATCAAGTAATTCCAGACGGGAAAATACAAAGCCCTGCAAGTTGCGTTATGACAGCGGACTTTTTAGAAGCGCTGGCTCGTACGAGCTAGAACTGTAAATATCACAATCGTCTTTACTCGAGAGTTCAGGCGAAAAGCATTCTTCGGGGACAGACGCTGTGAAACCCACGGCATATTCCGTGAGTTTTGCGAATGAAAACAAATTCATATCATCGATGCCTACGTTTTCCGTGTCGGGCGTGCCAATAAGGACCTTACGCAGATGGCAGATCGACCTATTCGATGTGAGGCTTGGCTAGGTCCTAGGGTTTCTCCCGTATATGAAGGACCTCCGGCTATGCGGGTGGGGTTCAACGCTTAAGTATAAGAAAGGGGAAAATTTTTTCCTCAAATAGAATCTTTCGGTTGTCTAATCCATTCCTATAAAAGGAACATCCTTTGCGGCAGAAAGCTTTGCTCATACGAAATGGGCTTGCAAGCACCATCTGGGATTCATCCCAAAATGTCTCCGCAAGAAGGTCCATCGCCAGTTGCGGGTCTATTTACCGACAATCATCGAGGGAAACACGATGAGCGACCGTGTTCATTTGTTTGTATCCGTTCCACCGAAGTATTCCATTTCGTTAGTAATGGGTTATATGAAAGGGAAGTCTTCAATGATGATCTTTGAAAGTCATGCAAATCTGAAGTACAAATTCGGAAGCAGGCATTTCTCGTTCGCGGGATGCTATGTGAACACGCTTGGCCTCAATACGGCGACGATCCAGAAGTATATTCGGGACAGGAGACACGACATCAGTGAAAGACTGACAGCGGAAGAATTTACTGGCCCAATGGTAGCCGGTAATCAATCCACCAGACTTGAACGAAAAAAAGGGAGTTCCGTTCAGGAGTTGGCTGCTTTATCGCCTTTAGGGGTGGTGGGCGACTATTCTCGAATAGATAATTCCTTTTTGAAATGTTCCGAGTTGATCTAATGGTGGGAAAAAAACGATTGCATTTGAAATTTTGATGTAGTAGATTATTGTTGTGGGACCTGCCTCGTCCGCCTTGGTTTAGCGAAGGGATGCTGGAGCAAACCGTGGGTAGGGCGAACGATGTAGGTTCCATTTCATTGATCATCCTCCAAGGGCGCAAAGCATTCGCTTTGCGCCCTTCTTCGTATGGATTCAAGCCTCCTGCGAGTCCGGTAGGAATCCATACGAAAAAAAAGACGGTTCCCATGGAACCGTCTTTTGAAAACAAAAGGTTTGAAAATTAGCGCTGGGCGCCTTTCGCCTTGTCTCCGTACTTCTTGATGAGTTCTTCTTGGATATTGCGAGGTACTGGAGAGTACTTCTTAAATTCCATTGTAAACTCAGCCTTTCCTTGTGTCATAGAACGGAGATCCGTTGCATAACCGAACATTTCGGAAAGCGGGACTTCTGCTTCAATAGTCGTTTCACCGACATCTTCGCTCGTGCCGACGATGCTTCCGCGACGCTGGGAGAGGTTGCCGACGACAGCGCCCTGGAATTCGGTCGGGGTCTGGACTTCAACTTTCATAATCGGTTCGAGAATCTGAGCTCCGGCTTTTTCAAAAGCTTGGCGGAAAGCCATGCGGGCGCAAATTTGGAACGCCATATCGGAGGAGTCGACTTCGTGGTAAGCGCCATCCTGGAGGTCCATTTCAATGCCGACAACAGGGAATCCGATGAGAGATCCCGCTTCCATGCAGCTCTGGAATCCTTTATCGCAAGATGGGATGTATTCCTTAGGAATACGCCCGCCGACGACGGAGTTGATGAATTTGTATGTGTTTTCCGCATCGCCTTCGACGACCATCGGGCGCATTTCTCCTACGACCTTAGCGAACTGACCCGAACCGCCGGTTTGCTTCTTATGAGTATAGTCGAACTTGGATGCGCGGGTAATTGTTTCGCGGTAAGCCACCTGAGGGGCTCCAGTCTGGACGTCCACTTTGTATTCACGGCGCATACGTTCGATGTACACGTTCAAGTGAAGTTCGCCCATACCCTTGATGACTGTTTGTCCGCTTTCCTTGTCGACATAGACTTGGAAGGTGGGATCTTCTTTGGTGAAGCGGTTGAGGGCTTTGGAAAGGTTGGCAAGGTCGTCGCGGTTCTTGGCTTCGATAACGAGCTCGATAACCGGATTCGGCACGTGCATAGAAGTCATGTTGTAGTGGAGCGAGCCGTCAGTGAAGGTCGTGCCGGAAGCGCAATCAATGCCGAACAGAGCTACAATATCGCCAGCGCCGGCTTCGGTGATGTCTTCCATTTCATCAGCGTGCATACGGACGAGACGGCCTACGCCGACTTTCTTGCCCGTAGCCATATTGTAAATGGAGTCTCCTTTTTTGATGGAGCCTTGGTAAATACGGATGTAAGTGAGCTGACCATACCGGTCGTTCACGAGCTTGAACGCGTAGCAGACGAGCGGTTTGTTGTCTTCGGCGAGGAGCTCAACTTGTTTTTCTTCGTTATCGACGTCCAAAGCTATGTTTTTAACTTCGGTCGGATCTGGGAGGTAATCGGTTACGCCGTCAAGAAGCTTTTGAATACCGATGTTTTTATGAGCGGAACCCATAAATACCGGGGTGATTTCAAGACTGAGGGTGGCTTTGCGAATGGTGCTCTTGAGGAGGTCCTCTGGAATGTCGTTGTATTCGCCTTCCATAGCCTTTTCCATCACGGCGTCGTTGTAGTCTGCGCAGCAGTCAACGAGCTTGGTGCGGTATTCCGTGGCTAAGTCCTTGAGGTTTGCCGGAATTTCCGTTTCGCGGATGTCCTGACCGTCTTCACCTTCGAAATAGAAAGCCTTCATCTTGATAAGGTCGACCACGCCTTGAAGCTTGTCTTCGAGCCCGATCGGGAGCTGCATGACGCAAGGTTTGTGGTTGAGCTTTTCCTTGAGCATTTTGGCAACGCGGAGCGGGTTTGCACCGGAGCGGTCGCACTTGTTGACGAACGCGATGCGCGGCACGTGATAGCGGCGCATTTGGCGGTCGACGGTAATGGATTGGGATTGAACGCCTGCAACGCCGCAGAGGACGAGGATTGCCCCATCAAGCACGCGGAGGGAACGTTCGACTTCGATCGTAAAGTCAACGTGCCCCGGTGTATCGATGATGTTGATATTGGTGTTTTTCCAGGTAACGTGCGTTGCAGCAGATTGAATGGTGATGCCGCGTTCGCGTTCGAGTTCCATGGAGTCCATAGTAGCACCCACGCCGTCCTTGCCACGGACTTCGTGAATGGCGTGAATTTTCTTTGTGTAGAACAGAATGCGTTCTGTGAGGGTTGTCTTGCCCGAGTCTATATGGGCCGAGATACCGATGTTTCTATGATTGTGAATGTTGTTCATATTTTATCCGTGGGAAGATTGATAAACTGGCGCGCAAAATAGAAAAAAAAAAGAAGAGGCTCAAGGTCTCTGTATTGAGTGGGCTGTTTTTAAGTCTTTTTTGAGGCTCTTTTTAAAATTGCGATTGTAAAAAAAGCTGCTAGAATGGAAGTCGCCAACCAAAATAGATAGGATTCTGTATTCATCCATGGACCGAAATTCATGAAATATCTCTGGGCGGGAAATGTAAAGAAATCTCCGTTTTCGAATGCCTTTTCGATGCCGGAGACGTTGATTGGGTAATAAAAATGTGAAAGTGCCAATTGTAAGGTGATTAAGGCGCATAGCGATTTTTTGCTTAAGCGGATATGGGATAGCGTATTGGCAAGAGAAGGCAAAAGCAGAGGGACGAATGCACTTATGTGTCGGCTTTCGCTATCTAGGGCGAAGAACAGGAAAATGAAAAGAACGATGACGTGTCCTGGGGATTTACTCATGAAAGCGGAAGAAAAATCAGGAAAAAAATAGAGGATGAGAATAAAGAAAATACCCCAATAGGTGATATGATTGACCAGGAATACTAAAGGGTATTTTAGAGGACGGAGATATATTTGGAGGGCAAAGAGAGTCCTGCTGTAATAAAATTCCTGATTGGAAAGAATGTGGCATGCGTATTTTAAAATGGAAAGGGACGCTAATATAAGAAGGAACTTTTTAGGTTTTAGACAACTGAAAAAATCGCGATAGGATGGAATGAAGGATAGGGAAATCTTTCTCAGGAAGAAAAATAGAAAGAGTGCGGTTATCGATGCTGTAATGATGAGATAGTAAAAAGGAGCAGGAAACATGAGAATGGATGAAAATATGGCTTGCCTTTTGCAAAGGTACAAAGCGAAGTAGATGAAGCAGAATCCTGCAAAATACAAAAGGGGGAGAATTGTTTTAAAAGGAAACGAGGCCTTTTGGAAATCATACAAAACTGGCTTATTAAAAAGAATTAAAATACAAGAAATAGTGGTTATAGTGGGCCAAGTAAAAAATCCTATCAAGGCGGATATGTAAGAGGCTGCGACTTGTTTCCGCAGGAGGAAGTAATAGGAAATGAGAGATAAATTAATGGCAAAAGAATCTGTTTGAAAAAGTTCATAACCGCAATTTTTTAAAAAGTAATAGTTGAAAAAGAGGCAGGCAAAAAGCAGCGCTGTGACGTTCTCGCTCCATTTTAGAAGCTTTGCTAATTTGAAGAAAAAGAAAATGAGAGAAAATAGATTGATGCATTGAAGGCATCCCATCCCATAGAGCAAATTCTGATGCGTTGCCGGAATTGAAAAGATGGAATAAAAAATGTGGAGCAGAAAAAAAGGAAATATCCTTTGTATCCTAAAACTATCGTACCCATTATTGAGAATATCGCTTGAAAAATTTTGAGCTACATTGCGATAGAATTCGCCGTCGAAGCCCGCTCCGTCGTTGTAGGAAATTTTTTCACCAAATAGCGAATAGGAAAAAAGGAAAATAAGAAGGATTACCAATAGTGCATAAATTGGAGAAATGCGGTGGCAAAGAAATTTCATTGTCTGCTATTTGTTTTCTAAAGACTGCTTTTGTGGATCTGTGAAAAATTTACGAGCTGTTTTTGCCACGGCGTATGTATCGTATGCTGCGTAAGCTCCGCATCCAATAGCTCCTAGTACGGGAATCGTCCTAGAAAAAATTTTTGCCGAATTTTTCCTAGCGAGGACTCGTAATCCCCTAACCGCCGCATCCCTTGCTATTTGCGCACCGGAGTGCTTGCAGAGGCACCAGAGGAGGGATTCTCTTGAGAGGTATCCGAATTTGCCGTATGCGGCGGCGATGTCGGCAACAAGCTGTGATTGAATTTTCCAGATGGCGGCAATGTCCGGAAGTGTAGTGAGCACACCGGCAAGGCCTCCTGGAGCGGCAAGCGATGCGCTGACAAGGGCTGCTTTGATCGCTGCTTTTTCGGTTAAATCTTTAGCTTTCTTTTCCGGTTTGGCGGAAACCGGAATGCTCGAATAGGGAATTTCCGTTATGTAGTTTGAAATGTTTATGTATGGCCTTTTCATATTTTGAAAATAAACAAAAAAAGCCCTTACGGGCTTTTTCTAATTGGAATAATCGCTGTAGAGCCTTACAAAAAGGTTAAGGCTAGTTTGCCTGCGATTCCGTTGATGGGAAATTGGAGGCTTCCCCCCTTTGCTTCCAAGAATATTTTGATGGATTCTTCTATCCATTGCCTTTCGCAATGGACGCCCTTGATTGCAAAAGAGGCTCCCCCATCTACAGGTAAGATTTCATAGCTTGCGGAAAAATGGATGGGGTTTAGTTCTCCCACAAGCCCTATATCCAGAGAGCAAGAATGTTCATTTGTGTTGAACGAAAGCGTATGGATGGTTCCCAAGTGCTTGATGAACGGGTTGTTCTGGATGGCTGCTTTGATAAGAGAATCCCTCGCTTTGTCGAACATATTACCTCGGAAGGGTGAGAATGTCGATCCCGCTTTTTGTGCGGACCATTGTGTGCTCCCACTGGGCGGAAAGAGAACCGTCGCAGGAAACTGCGGTCCAACCATCCTTGAGGGTGCGGGTGCCGGGCTTGCCCATATTGATCATCGGTTCAATAGTAAATACGTTGCCGACTTCGATGAGCGGCGTGTGTTCGTTGTTTGCAAAATGGAGTACGGTGGGCTCTTCGTGGAAACCGCGGCCGATCCCGTGCCCGCAATAATCTTCAACTACGCTAAATCCATGTTCGTCGGCAATTGGCTGAATTGCGTTGCCGATATCAGAGAACCGCGCTCCGGGGAGCCCTGCCGCTTTAATGCCTTCTTCCATGCAGAGTTTCGCCGTAGCTACAAGTTCTTTCACCTCGGGCTTGACGTTTCCGACAAGGAACATTGCAGACGTATCTCCGTGGTATCCGGAGAGAATTGTCGTAATGTCGATGTTTAAGATGTCCCCGTCCTTGAGGATTGTTTGTGCATCGGGAATGCCGTGGCAGATGACTTCGTTGAGGCTGATGCAGGCATAGCGAGGGTAACCGTGATAGCCCATGCAGGCGGAAATGCCCCCGTTCTTCTTGGTGAAGTTGCCGATGAATTCGTCGATTTCGAGTGTGGAAACTCCCGGTTTGCACATTTCACCTGCGCGGATGAGCGTTTCGGCGGCGAGTGCTCCTGCGGAGCGGATGAGTTCGATTTCTTTTTGAGTCTTAACTTTAATGTGTGCCATTGTTGCCTTCGTGTTCCCGCTCTTCTTCTTTCCGTGCATGCTCTTTCCAGTAATATCGGTCGAGAAGATAGGCGAGAATTTCTTTGTCTTCTGTGTTCTTTACCATATCGTCGACGAGTGGGAGGAATCTGCGGAGGCGGTCTTTGGCCATTTGTCCGAGGACTCGTTTTTCTCGGTCAAGGGCTGCTGCCGTGCGTTGGCGAATGCGGTTTGCTAAGTCTTCCTCTGTGATCGCCGGCATTTTGATAAATTGAATGCCGAAGTCCACAGCGGTTTTTTGAAGTTCAATTTCTTCCACAGGTGTGATGAGTGATATTGCGACTCCGCTGCGGCCTGCGCGTGCTGTGCGTCCGCTTCTGTGTACGTAGACTTCGTGGTCGTCCGGATGGTCGTAGACGATGACGTGCGTTACGTGCGTTACGTCGATCCCGCGGGCGGCGACATCTGTGCAAATGAGAATGTTCAAGCGCTTGTTGCGGAATGCGTCGAGCGTCGTTTCGCGGAGCTTTTGGGTAATATCGCCAGAAAGGGCTCCTACGCGAAATCCGTAATTCGTGAGGACTTGTTCGAGGTAGCTCACGTCGCGTTTCATATTACAGAAGATCATGCAGCTGTCCGGATTTTCCCATTCAAGGACTTTGATGATCATCTTGTCCTTGTCCATTACATCGCACATATAATAGCGGTGTTCGAGATTGTTCGCGATGACTTTGTCATAGCTCAAGGAAAGGTAGCCGGCGTTCTTGCGCTGGAATTCCCGGGCGAGGCTCTTTACAGTTTGCGGTATGGTCGCGCTGAACATAGTGCAGGCGATTTCTTTCGGGAGATAGCGGCGAATGCGTTGCATATCGGGGTAGAAACCCATCGAAAGCATTTCGTCGGCTTCGTCCATCACCAAATCGCGGATGGAGAGAAAGTCTACGTTGCCGCGCTGTGCGTGGTCCAAAAGACGGCCCGGGGTGGCGACGATGATGTGGACGCCTTCGCGGAGTGCGCGGAGCTGCGGTTCATAGCTGACGCCGCCGAAAATGGCGACGGACTTTATTCCCGTCCCCTTTGCGATTTTTTCTATTTCGCCTTCTACTTGCTGCGCGAGTTCGCGGGTTGGGACTAGAATGAGCGCTTGAGGAAATTTGTGACCGCGGACGATGACTTGGATGAGTGGTAGTACGAATGCACCTGTTTTGCCCGAACCCGTCTTGGATTGCACGAGCATATCGCGGGCAGCGAGCATGTAGGGAATGGTTTTGCGCTGGACGGGCATAAGGTCTGTCCAACCCTGTTCAATGAGTGTTGTCTTGAGTTCTTGGGGGAGATCGGCAAATGTATAGTCGGGAAGTTTGTTTTCCGGTTCGACGATGTGTATCGGGTTTAAAAATGGATTGACTGCTTCTGGAGATTCTACGGTTTCTTTCTTTTCTTCATTGTTTTCGTTCATATATACAAAGCTAGAAATTTTAAAAGCGGGAACTTCTACAATGGCTTTGCAAAAGCTGAATTGGCTTAGATGTACTAGCTTGCAAACGAAAAGTTCGGCAGTTTGCTTATTTGATGGACTTGTTGCTCTTGGCGAGAAAGGCTAACAGGAGGAATGTGCCTATAATAATGAGGATAAGATGCATGTCGCTCGTCTTTTCCAAAAAATGCCGGAGGAAGCGTGCCGCTTGGGATGAGAGAAACGCATAGCCCGCAGTGCATAGCACGATGAAGAATGCAAAGCGCCCGAGGAAGGGAATGTCTTTTGTTAATTTCTGTGCAATGTTGTTTATGCTCTCGCCATAAATAGTGAAAAGTGTAGTCACGATTCCGACGGAGATGGAAATTAGGTGCAAGCGGAGAAAATCGGCGAAGTTGGCGATGAGGTGTTCCATATGGGAAAAATAGTTTTTTGAGAATGGCCTGTTTGCTTAGACTATAGGCCACGCGGTCTTGTGCTTAAAAGAATTGTTTTTCGAATGGAATTGACTTGCCAAGTGAACGTTTTTGCAGAGCATGCTTTTTTGATATAGGATAGGCTCAAAAGAAATTTGTTTTTTAAGGAGTTTTTCTCATTAAACACGGAATTTTTTAGATGTATTAAAGTTTGTTTTGCAGATGGGTTGAGCCGGGGATTGCTCTGAAAATTGTGCGAATTTTATAGTGGCTGTTTCTAAAAATTCGTTTAGAAAAAATGCTTGCGACGTGTCATTGCAATTTATTTTAGCGGATATGTAGCTCCCCCTTGGCCCGAGAGAATCGCCTTGTCACTAAGGCGCAAGTTTTTATGTATTCGGGTCCGTTTTTTGAAGGTCTCTGCTTGTGACAGAAATGAGTCTAGGGCACCTCTAAAAATTGTTTTGGTGAAGTGAATAGCATGCAAATCGAGCGCAGCAAAGACAAGCTTGCTTGAGTATGACCGAAATGCAGGCGATGACGCAAAGCGTCAAAACCATGCAAGGTGAGTGTCGCACAACCGAGCTTGCTTGGTTGTATGACCGAACCGCAGGGGTAACGCGAAGCGTACATACTCTCTGT
>Ga0172378_10002772_pt1 | contig 16461 bp, 12 predicted proteins | sample GrowelOW332metaG_FD_119755 | JGI IMG/M metagenome (GOLD analysis project Ga0172378, IMG submission 119755) | Groundwater microbial communities from an aquifer near a municipal landfill in Southern Ontario, Canada - Pumphouse #3_1 metaG | ecosystem: Environmental > Aquatic > Deep subsurface >... | reverse complement strand
TGAGGTCATTCTCCGTGAAAAAGACATGGCTTTCACCCTTATGGTAACGCTTGTCCCGCTCGTTATCGGGCTTTTTGGCGGGATGCTCATGCTTTTCATCCGAACGATTTTCTCAAAAAAAATTGTGAAGCGAACTCGGGAAACGCTTGTCGAGGGCTACCTAAAGCAGTGTTATCAAGATGTGGTCTTCTCCCCCAGGGGTCAGCCACGGGTTTTCGAAGACTTCAAAATGCTTTCGCCCTACGGCCCCGTCGATTATTACGAAGAACTCAATTCCTATAGCGCCTCATACCGCGGAATCCCGCTGCGGGCTTGCGATACGGCTGTCAACGTTTACGTCCCCGGCGCCGTTTTTTCGGCAAACCATCTGGGCGGTTCTTCTTCGCCTCAGGACATCGGGAGGATGGTCGTTTTCGACCTGAAAAGGGATCTTGGGGCTCAGCTTTTGGTCACGGAGGCAAAGAAGAAGCCTCTGTTTTCGGCCCGAAAAATCGAGACGGAGTATATCGATTTCAACAAAGTATTCGATGTTTATTCGGATTCCGATCAATTCGTCTTTTACGTTCTCACGCCGCAATTTCAAGAAAAGCTGATCGCGCTTTCAAAGAAATACCCCAAACAATTCGGGGTTTCGTTCTCTGTCATGGGCTCAAAGGCTTATCTGATCATCGAAAACGTCAGCTACGGTTCTAACGCTGTTTGGACCAACCACCCCCATCTTACCGAAGAGGATGTTTTGCGATCGACTCTTCTTCTCGATCTCGCCCGCGATTTCGTGGACGGGCTTAAGCTTTATTCGGAAAAGTACCAAGAAGGGTCTTTGGGGAAGGCCACCTGATTTGGCGCTATTCTTCTGCTGCCGCAATCGAGGGGCTCGTTAACGGAAGAAAGCCAAAAAACACAAAAGAAGGAACTTCCGATCAGCGTTTTTTGATTCAAAAGGAAAAAAGAAAAACTATCGGCTCCCCTTTTGCTTTCGCCGGCGGAGAGCTGAAAGAGCCCAGAAGGAAACGCAGAGGAGCAGCGAAGAAGCCGCGATTCCGCGGTCCCAGTCATTCGCTTTTTGGTCAGCGTACGCGAAAGAGGCCGCGCTTCCCGTCCCTAAGCCCATGAAGTCGGTTATGGAAGAATCCGAAGAGTACTTGTTTTGAATATAGAGGTATTTGGCTTTGCATTGGGCGGTTTTTTCCGCAGCGGAATCTGAACTGGCGGCCGCGGATTTTATAACGCTCTGAGCTGATAAAGAAAGGTTTCCCCACGCGCTTTCCATAGTCGACCACGCGCTATGCAAAGAGGCGATGGGGGTGTTTCCGCCCGCGAGGCAAACCGACCCGATTGTGGACACGAAAGAGGTGGCGTAATTCGCTGCCTCCTCGTCCTGGTTATAAACCCGATAAAGAATGAAATCCTTCGTAGCGATTGAAGTGCCATCATGCCAAGTATCGAAATAAGCGCCCTCGACTTTGGTCCCTAAAAAGAGGCCGGTGTCGTTATAAACGGAAAAGCGGATCGTGTTTGAAGCGGATCCGGCGGAAGGGACGAAATAGGTCCGATTGGTCGAGGAATACACGTTGCTGGTGGAGAAAACAAGATCGCTGCTGCCATTGGAGGAAAAATAAGAATTGTCTGAGTTGCGACGGATATACCAAGAGCCGCTTTGCCCGGTCGCACTCTCCAAGGTCACGAAGCGAAAGGCTTGGGAGGAGGCGTCGCTCTGGAGATTGGCCAAAGAGGAATAATCGGGAGAGCAAAAAGGGATTTGCTTGCTGCTGGTTGTCGATCCGTCAAGAATCTCGATTTTCTGGGTTTTCGCGGAAAACTGGCTGAAAAGATAGCGGGCGCCGCTAACTAAAGAGGAAACGGGGACTTGGCTTGAAGTATCCGCAACATAGGTGTCGCTTTGGGCCAACACCGCGGAAGGTTTCACAGAAAAAGCGCCGACGGCGCTTACAGAAACGGAAAGAAAAACCAAGGCAGATAAAGAGCAAGCGACTCGCCAGTGTTTGGCGATCTTTATTGTCCTCATAAAATCTAAGGTTAATTGGATTATCACATGAACGGTCTGAACAATCAAGAGCCAGCGGTCGAACGGAACGCCATGATGAGGATTAGGCCTTCGCTAGGCAAGCAATGAAAAGAAAAAGAACGCCAAAGGGGTTTGATCCGCCTCCAAAAACGCTTTTTTCGAAAAGGACGAAACGCTATTCGATTTCGATTAGGATTTGAGGTTCTCCGAGGCTTCGGGATTGTTGCCGATGACCATTCCGAGATCCTTGCAGCTTTTCATCGCAGGGCACTGCCCGCAGGTTTGGAAGCCTTTGTTTTGAGCGCATTTCCGAATCGGGCAGAATTCTTCGCAATACGGGGTCTTGGGCCCTTCGGAGCGGCAACCAAGGCAGTTGATCATGCCGGGAGAGATCTCAATCTGGTTGAGCTCGCTCCACTTTTTCGCCACCGCTTTCCGTAATTCGTCATCGTTTTCTATTGTGGCTTTCCTTGCTTCGCATTTCTCGCAGTCAAGGCCGCAAAAAGCAATGAATGCATTCATGTTTTCCACCTCGTTGGCTCAATACTAACATAGGAGCCGGACTCGGGGAAGCCAAAGTAAAACTCGAAAAGCAACGACCGCAAAATGAGGCCATCCGCAAAAGCCTCAGCCTACGAGAAAACGACCGGAACGGAATCTGATGGGCTAAAGCAAAAACTCCTCATTCTTCCAACAGGCGGGAAACATGGCGCAATAGTTTTGTTTTTTGATGTCTGGAGGAAAAACAATGTCGGGCCAAAACAAAGTGATTGGCTTCGTCGACGGGATGCGTTGGGGAACGCCGATGCGATATCGACGGCGAGGGATTTGACATCCGCAAGGATATCCCCTCGTACGCGCGAACCTTATATGATGCTTTTCGCGGAAGCGGCCATCTTCAAAGACGGTTTCTCGAGAGCGCCGAGGACGCCCGAGAAGGCGAAGAGGATTTTCGCGGAGGAATTCTTCGGGTTTTGAAGGGCCGTCCCGCAACTTCTGATCAGGACGACGCCGAAAAAATGGTTTTTAGTGCGTGGATTCGCCGACGACAATCGCTGGAACGGTGACGAAACTTTGAATTCGAAGGCTGGGCTGTTCGATGATGTTTACAATCAATTTGGCCGCCTCCTTGCCCAGCTGGGTGACATTGATGTCGACCGAGGTTGCTTTTGGATTGAGGATGTCCGAATAGGGATAGCGATCAAAAGTCAGGTAAGATATCTGTTTTGGGACCAAGGCTCCAAGTCTATTCAATGCCGTTGAAACGGTGTAAGCGATGACGTTGTCTTCGGCGATGATGACATCGCGTTTGTCTTTCATCGCCCAAAGTTCCTTGGTCGCCTCTTCGATTTCAAGCGGAGAAGGATCGATGGATTTTACGCAAGAATCATCGAGGACGATTCCATGGTCGGCCAATTCGTTTCGAATCCCCTGAAGCCGGAGAGCAGAGACTTGGTCATCGTTGGGGCGACCGATGAAAGCAAAACGTCGGTAGCCGCGCTCCCAAAGAAAATGGGCGGCCTTTTCGCCTGCCAATACGTGATTGGTGTCAACCCAATTAATTCGTTTCTGTTGGCCAACGGCCAGAATCGGGAAAGAGCAAGATTCGAGATAGGCCAAAAGATTCTTGTTGATGGCGCTTGCATGGGCGACCACGCCGTCATAGGCCTTTTCGTTGATCGCCTGCTCGATTGTTGACGCAGGGTCGGCGAGATCCTCTGAATTGATGACTGACAGCCCATATCCTTTTTCGCTGAGGCCCGAAAGAAGCCCTTGAAGAAGATTGAAGGTATGGGGGGTTTGAAAGGCCTCGTTGGGCAGGGCTTGAAAAAGATAAAGAACCCTCTTCAACGATTTCTTGGCGAGGCTTGAAGCTCTGTAATTCGGGGTATAATGCAGCTCTTCTATGGTCTCAAGGATTCTTTGTCGAGTAGCTTCGGAAATGGAGGTGGAGCCATTGATGACTTTTGAAACGGTGGCGATGCAGACTCCGGATTTCCTTGCGACATCTTTAATGGTTATTGACATAGAATTGGTCTTGCCTTTCCTAAAATATAGTAAAACGTTTTACTAAAAATTCAAGTGATATTTTCATTATTGAAAGGGTTTACAATCGAATATTTTAATCATATTATAGGCATGCCAGAATATAAAAAAACTGGTAAATAAGGAAAACGTTTTCTTAAAGGAGGTTACCATGAAGCGTTCACTCATTCTTTTCTCTTCCGCATTTCTCTTCAGCCTCGTTTTAACCGGATGCCAAAATCCGGCTGCAGGCACCTCATCCGCGGCATCAGCTTCGGCTGCCGCTCCGGTCGATCTCGTCGTTTGGCACGATAACGACGACACCCTCATGAAAGCGATAGAGACGAAAGTCAATACCGCTCTCAGCGCCGATAAAATCACCCTTCATTGCGTCAAAAAAGCCGGGGTCCAAGATCAGGTCAAACTCTATGGCAACGACGCCACCAACGGTCCGGATATGTTTTTTGAAGCCCATGATGCGATCGGCGTGTTCGCTCAGATGGGGATTGTCGCTCCGTTAAGCGATATTCTGCCGGACAGTTATTTCAACGCCTTCCTCAAAACGACAATTGACGCAGGCACCTACAAGAATGTTCGCTATATGGTCCCGCTTTACTTCGAATCGCTTCTTTTTATGTATAACAAGGACTTGTGGAAAGGAGCCGTCCCGTCCACGACCGATGATCTTTTGGCTTACGCGGAAGCCAACACCGATGCCAACGCGGGGATGTATGGCGTTCTCAACCAGCATACGGGCGCCTATAATGTTGCCCCCTTAATCAATGGTTATGGCGGATACATCATCAACAATGACGCGAAACCTGGTCTGAATCTCCAGGCAACCAAAGATGCCGTCAGTTACAATAAGCGCTTCTCTGCCTACCAAAGCGATGGCGAATACAATACGGTCACAACGCTTTTTACCGAAAAGAAGGCCCATTCGATTATCAGCGGGCCTTGGCTAGTCTCCAGCATCAAAGCGGCCGGGATCAACCTCGGGACAAAGCCGCTATCCTCCTTCAAGCTTCCTAATGGCCGGCCGCTGTGCCCTTACATTGGCGTTCAGAGCTTCGGCGTTTGCAAACACGCCCTTGCCAAGAAAGCTGCCATCGCCAAGGTTTTCAACGTGATCGCTTCGAAAGAAGTGGGAGTCGGCATGGCAAAGGACTTCGGTTGCACTCCGGCCGTTTTGGCGGCTTATGAGGATTCGTCTGTGACCTCGAACGAAATGATCGCCAACACGAAGGAAACGATTGCGACGTCTGCGATTCCGATGCCCAACATCCCCGAGATGAGCGTGATGTGGGGGCCGGTCAGCAATCTTTTGACCAATGTCAATCTCAAAGGCGCTGACGTCAATACCGAGGCCGAGGTCCAGCAAAAGGCCGCTGAGCAAGCCATCGCCGACATGCATTGATTCCGTTTGATCATGAAGGGGGCGGCCTTTCCCGCCCCCTTCTCTATTTATGAAAAGCAAATCTCAGACAAAAATATTGAAAAAGGCTCTCCCGTGGCTTTATCTTTTGCCCGCGCTCGTTTTGGTGGCGGTGGTCGTGGTTTTTCCTATTGGGTACACGGGGTATATTTCTTTTACCAACATGAGCCTTTACCATTGGAAAGACTATGGGGTGGTCGGCTTTCGAAACTATGCCCGGGCTTTTTCCCGAGCCGATTCGGAATTCCTGAAATCGTTCTTCGTGACCTTGCTTTGGACGGTTGTGAACATGGTTTTGCAAGTGAGCCTCTCCTTTTTGATTGCTTTGGGTTTAAACGCTCCCGGACTTCGTCTGGCTAAAGTGTATAAGACGATTTTGATGATTCCTTGGGCTTTGCCTGGCTATGTTTCGATATTGCTTTGGCGGGTTGGGGTGTTCAACGGGGAATTTGGTCTGTTGGCCAAACTCGCGATGCTCTTCGGCTTCGGAAAGACGAATTTCCTCATGACGTATTGGGGCGCTTTTTTCTCCTGTCTCATTCTTAATCTTTGGATGGCGATGCCATTTATGATCACGATGATCGACGGGGCCCTTCAAAGCGTCGACCGCAGTTTATACGAAAGCGCAAAAATCGAAGGGGCTGGCTTTTTCCGCACTCACATCGCCATCACCTGGCCTTCGATTTGGCCTATCATCGCTCCGGCGGTCGCTTTGACGACATTCGTCCAATTCAAGCAATTTGACATCGTCTACCTTTTGACGCTTCAACCCGGCGGCAACACCGGGGCGGGTCTCCAGACCGTCATCACCTTGGCCTACACGACCGCTTTCGCAAGCAGCAATTACGGCCTTTCTTCAGCCATCTCAACTCTTATTTTCCTGATTATTCTGGCTCTTTTCGCCTTATTGAGTCGCCGTGCTTTCAAGGAGGCGGTCTTATGAAAAAATGGCATCATCGACATCGGCCGCTCGATTGGATCCGGCTGATTTTGCTCAATCTTTTCTTTCTTGTTTTATGTTTCATCGTCGTTGTCCCGATTCTCTATGCGGTCAATATCTCTTTCAGCGGAGCGGCGGATTCTCTTTCCACGGCGACGTTTTTCCCGAGCCAGTTCACCTTTGAAAACTACCGAAAAATCCTCTTCGATTACCCCTTCTTCACCTGGCTCGGCAACACGGTTTTGCTGGCGCTCGGGACAACGCTCTTTACCCTGATCCCGGCCGTCTTTGGAGCTTATGCCTTCGCCAGCAAACGATTCCATGGTCGGAAATTCATGTTGTATGTTCTTCTCGTTCTCAATGCTTTTCCCGCCGTCCTGACGATGTTTGCCCTTTTTCGCCTGTTCAAGGATTGGCATCTTCTTAATTCGTTCTGGGGCCTCATCGTCATCTATTCGGGTTCCTTGACGATCTTCAGCATCTGGAACATGAAAGGCTATTTTGAGTCGATCCCATCCCCGATTCAGGAGGCGGCGAAAATCGATGGAGCGAACGAGGCGCAGGTTCTCTTTCAAATCGTTCTTCCGCTGGCCCGCCCGGCCATCATCGTCACCAGCATCCTCGTCCTCATCTCGGTCTGGAACGAATATATCTTTGCGACGACTTTCCTGACGGGAGAGGGAAGCTACACCCTAGCCGCCGGCCTCTACACGCTTCAGCACAATGATTACACCCGCCTTTGGCCGCTATTCGCGGCGGGAAGCATCCTGATCTCTCTGCCGATCCTCATTATCTTCTATGCCATGCAACGCTATATGGTCTCGGGCTTGACCGCCGGAGGCGTAAAGGAGTGATTTTATGATCGAACGAAGCGCGATTTCCCATCGGATGTTCGGCCCGGATGCCTATGCGATCGCGGAGGGAAGCTATCATCTTCGGCTTTTCGCCAAGAAAGGCAATCTTCGTCACTGTTATCTTCTCTATGCCGATCGGGCTTGTCCAACCACCCCGCTCGATCTGACGAAAGTCGAGATGACGAAGGAATTCTCAACCCTGTATCAGGACATTTTCGGCTACGCGCTTCTCGATTCTTTCAGCCGCCTCGATTATTGTTTCGAACTCGTCGATGACGATGAGGACGTTTATTATATCGGCTCCGAATTCCGGTCTTCCCTTTCTCTCGACCATTTGGGCGATCGGCTCGTTGACAACCGCGAAGAGTTCTTTGCCTATCCCTGCTCTCGGCGCGATGAGATTTTGACCCTGCCGGATTGGTTCAAAAAAGCCGCAATCTACAACATTTTTCCCGATTCGTTCGCTTCCGGAAAGCGCAAGATCGCGCCCCGCGCCCCGATTCCCTATGGAGAAAAGAGAATCCCTTGCGAATCGCGCCTTGGCGGAACGATCCGCGGAATTGACGACAACCTCGATTACATCGCCTCGCTCGGGATGACCTGCCTTTACCTCAATCCGATCTTTGCCGCCGAAAGCTACCACAAATACAACACGATCGATTATCAGCATGTCGACCCCAACTTCGGCAGCGACGAGGATTTCCGCCAGTTGGTCAAGCACGCCCACGCTAAGGGGATACGGGTCATCCTCGATGGCGTGTTCAATCATTGCGGCTGGAATTTCTTCGCTTTCCGAGACGTGATGGAAAACGGGAAGGATTCGCCTTATTTGGATTGGTTCTACGAGATTAAATTCCCTCTCTTCGATGAAGAAGGCAAGCCGAGGTATCGTTGCTTTGCCTATGAAAAAAGCATGCCGAAGATGAACACTTCCAACCCGGAAGTTCAGGCCTATTTCAATGCGATAGGCATTCGCTGGATCCGCGATTTCGGGGCCGATGGCTGGCGCCTCGATGTTTGCGACGAGATCAACCAATCCTTTTGGCGCAGTTTCCGCAGCGCGGTGAAAGCGGCAAAAAGCGATGCGGTTTTGATCGGAGAGATTTGGGGAAATGCCGAAAGTTGGCTCCGCGGAGATTTGCTCGATTCGGCGATGGATTATGATTTCACCCGCGATTGCCGAGAGTATTTCGCCTTCGCTCGGATTGGGGCGGACGAGTTTTACACCCGGATCGCCCAGTTGCTGACTCGCTATTCCGAAGAAGCGGTTCGCGGTCAGCTGAACCTTCTCGACAGCCATGATGTCTCGCGCTTTTTTTCCTATTGCCAGGGCGACAGGGAACGTTACCATCAGGCTTTGGCCTTTCTTTATCTCTTTCCGGGGGTGCCTTCCCTTTTCTATGGCGATGAAAAGCTGATGGAAGGCGTTTACGAGGACGAATACCGGCATCCGATGGCTTGGTCGGATAAAACCGTTCTCGCCAGGCTTTTGAAAAAACTAATCGGGATTCGCAATGCAATGCTAAGAGAAAACGCGGCCATCCGGCTTCTGCCTTACGAAGAGCTTGATGGTCTTTTTGGGATGGAATACCAAGGGACTGAGACTATTTGGGAGATTTTCTTCAACAATACCAGCCATTCGATTCCTTTGCCGGATAGTGCGAGCTTGCAGCGGTTTAAGCGGCTTTTGGGCGCCGGAGATGATGGGGGTCTTTTGGCTCCGAAAGGCTATTGCGTCATCGCGAGGAAGAAGTGATTTTTTGGCCCTTTTGCGATCAAGGGGGGGGCGCCAACGAATTTTCGGGAAGTCCGGAAATGCGGAGGAAGTGGCAGGCCTTTTTCGATTGGCGCCTCCCATTTCAAAAGCGAATCAGGTTTTCTTCGGGATCATTTCGCATACGTCGTCAACTTTTCGGCCCAAACGATCGAATCGTCGGCGGCGAGGGGTTCGAAGTCAAAATTGTTCGTGGCTGTCCGCGCTTTGCCCGCAGGGATATTGACGTACCGGCAATCGTGGTCGAAGAACGAGCTGCGCAAGACGTGCAATCCCCCCAGTTGCCGTCGATCTCGGGGCTACTTTGGCCGTTCTCTATTTCCCGTGGATAGCCTCCCCGATGCTGCCGTTTGCTAAGCAAGCGAAGCGGCGTAACTGGCCTGATGTCCGGAATTGACGTCCGGGGCAAGAGCCTCGTCGACGTTCTTCGAGGATGTTTTTCCCTTCGGAAAGAAGGAATTGGGCCCGATCGTTTTTGGATTGGATTTTGATTTGGTCGGCACCATCTTCGGTGAGGCGGCCGGCGACTCCGCCTTTGGCGCTGGTTTTGGGAAAACGTCCTTGAAGCGTGCTGCTTTGATAAGCGTAGACGAGGTGGGCGGCCGCTTTCCGGTGACTTTTTCGAAAGCGGTGGCTCAGCCATTGGCGACGGCGGTGACGATGATCCTCGTCGGGGCGGGCGTTGCCTCCGGGAGCGATAAGGGGGAAACCGCGAAAAACAACGAAGAGAATAAATTGGCGGAGGGCAAGGCGGATGAAGACGAGGATGAGGCGGCGGTCGATGAAGAATCGCCTTTTAAAGAGGCCGATGACCCTGGGGATTCCGTCTGCTCAGAGGAAATCCTCGCGCCGGCGGAAGAGGTTCCTTTCGAAGAAGAATCGCGATCGTGCCAGATGCGGAGCTCTGAGAAGAATCCCGTGTTGACGAATAGGCATTTTCGTTCCTGCAAGAGGCCAGCCCTAAAAGAAGAGGTGCCGCAACCCAAAGAAAAAAATGTTTTCCTCGCCGAAGTCCACCTTCGGTTGAAAAATCGATTTCCTCAACTCGATTATTGGTGGCAATTCATGCGGGCCAAGAGGGCAAAAACTTTTGTGTCTTTTTTATTCCCGCTTTGGCATAATGAGCCGCAGGAAAAAACAAAATTACGAAAGCCAAAACGCTTTTCATTTCGTCTTAACGCTTGGATTAATCGGATTGCTTTATTTTTTGGTTTTGGCCGCCATTTGTTTTTCTGGATAAAATTAGCATAAAATACGACAGCGTCTCAGCTTTTTGGTATAATAATTAAAATAGGGAGGGTTCGTTTATGAAAAAATGCGGCCCATTTTTGCTTTTCATCACCATTTTCCTCGCCAGCTGCTCTTCAAGCGGGGGGATTGCCCTTACAAAAGAAAACGCCTCAACCTACATTGGTTTTTCTAATGGGAAATCCAGCACCACCTTGACTTCCGATCCGATCAAACAGACCGATGGGACTTATCGGGTCGCTTTTTATCTCTACCCTTTGAAGTACGACTTTAATTCCAACGTCAAGGGCAGTTGCCTGGTTTCTTTTACTCCTTGGTATACGGATTTGACTTCTTCCGAGACTTCGGAGACGAAGTATAGCGCGGATTTTTCGTATCAGGCCGGCGCGGTCGATTCCAACGGAATAAAAGAAGCGAATTCCCTCGCCGCCTATTTCAGCGTCGAATCAGGGAAGACTCTATCGGCTTTGAGCGTCATTTCGGATTTGACGTATACCGAAATTTCCGGCTCGGTCCAAGGTTAAGCCGGAGTTGATGGCTATCGGACTCCGCTTTCTCATCGGAGAGGAAGCCCTTTCGAAATTCCCCATTCTTTTCCTGTTTTGCTTTTGCCATTGCCTTCTTGCGGGTCGATGCGGGCGGAAAGCCAAGAATCTTTAGGCTATATCAAAAAAGCGGGGGAGGAGCATTGAACTCTTCCCGCTTTTTCATGACGGCGGATGGGTTTTTAGCGGCGCTTGATCGGCAGCCAAATCTCGCTTTTGTAATGGGGGTCGTCCATGCTCATATCGGTGTAGAACTCAATGTCGATGCTGCCGGAAAGCTCGTATTCGGCGTGACTGGGAAGCCATTCATGCCAGATTTTGGTGTTGACCGCCTGCATGCTGCCTGGCAGAGGGCCGACGCATTTGAATTTGGCCCAAAGACTCGCCGGAATTTTGCGGGTGAGGAAGCCTTCTGGGACTTTCTCGCCGTGGTATTCTCCGGCGATGATATAATCAAAATCTTCTTTTCCGTCGTTCACGCAGATGCCGTATTCCCCGATTCGGCACTTTTCCACCAACGCGAAGTTCCGATAGCCTTTGTTGCATATTTTTTTGACTGTCTCCGTCCAGAAATCAGGGATTTTCGCGTAGCCTTCGTCTAGTTTGAAGCGGCGGTTGAGGCCGATGATTTCGAATTCTTTCATTTCGACAATTTCATAATCCATTTGATGTCCTCCTTGGATTAGCGACGATACCGATAGCGGCAGGCATACCCGGATCTTCGAATGGTCCTTTCTCGCTTCTCGGGGCGTTACCCCAGAATAATGAAGAAAGGCCTTGGCGAAGCTTTCCGGAGTCGCGTAATGGTATTTATAGGCTACGTCGATGATCTTGAGCGAAGGGTCGGCACAGACTTCGAGGATGGCCTGATAGAGTTGACGGTCACGGATATACTCAAAAAGGCTCAGCCCCGTCGCGCCTTTCCAAATTCGCATGAAATGGTAAGGCGAGATGGCGACGTGTTCTGCCACATCCGCATACGTGAGGCCGTTCTCGAGGTGGGCTTCGATGTAGCGGATGGCTTCGTTCAGGGTTTTGATGTAGTCCATGGCTCTAATCATAGAATCCTTCCCTCGGCCGTTCTTGTCAAATCTTGCTCTTTTGAGTCGAGGCTGATGAAATTTTGGCGCGGCCCGCGAAAAACGCTGGCTTTTTCCTGAGCCATGGAAGCGCGGGCGATTCCCGTCAAGCAAGCGCGGGCCAAGGGCGGGAATTCGCTTAAAGGGCGCCATCTAGGCCAAAGCCTTCGCCGCTGCTGAATTCCGGACGCGCCGTTCCAAAAATCGGCCGCATCTTCTGAAACGTTCTTGATTCACGTTTGCTTTTATGCGCGGAAAATATCTTTCCTTATTCGGCTGGCGACGGGCCGGCGCCGATCTTGTCGAAGCGTTTTTCGACATTCAGGCGAACGGCATGAGCAAATCTTGATGGTTTTTTCGCACGGGGCCAAAAAACTGTTTGGCGGTTAACCGCTCCTCCGCTTCAACGAGGATCGCCGCTTCGCAAAGAGATCTCTGTTTATGCCTGGGATCGCTCGACGATGCGAAGGAAGGCCTCAACGATGGCCGGGTCAAAATGGGTTCCCGACTCATCGACGATCATTTGAACCGCTGCCGGCTTGGGAAACGCCTCTTTGTAAGGGCGCTTGGAGATGAGGGCGTCGTAAACGTCCGCCACGGCCATAATGCGTCCGCTTAAGGGTATATTCTCTCCGGAAATCCCCTGAGGGTAGCCTTTGCCATTCCACCATTCGTGATGGGTGTAGGCGATTTCCGAAGCTAAAGCCAAACGGGCGGTTTCGTGGAGATCGGCGTTCAATTGATCGAGGAAGTTCTTCCCTTCGGTGGTGTGGGTCTTGATGACCTCGAATTCGGCGGGGGTCAATTTCCCGGGTTTGTTCAAAATGGCGTCGGGAATCATTATCTTTCCCACGTCATGAAGCGGCGCGGCGTAGGCGAGGGTAGTGAGATAATCCGGAGTGATGATGTTGGAATAACGAGGGTTTTTCGCCAATTCCCCAGCGATGGAAACGGCCACCTCCGCGGAGCGTTTCACGTGTCCGCCCGTGCATTTGTCCCGGGATTCGATGAGACTCGCGAAAGTGATGGAAACCGCCTTGCTGATGGCGCCGGGAGTGAGATAGGCTGGCTTGGGCTGCTGGACCACGACGAGATCCTTTGTCTTTTCGCCCATCGCCTTGGCCTCGTCGTTTTCCATCTCAAGCAACTCGGAGAAAAGACCGAGTCCTGAAGAAGGAATGTCGGTGTCCCATGGAAGCGATGCCAAAAGAAAGGAGTATCTTCGCTCGCTTTTTTTGGCTTTGGCATCCCTGACGAGTTCTTCCAAATCCTTGTTAGTCATCTTCCATTCTTATCCTCCTTGCGCGTTTCCCGTTTGAGAGACTGTCTGGCTAGCCTCCGGGGTTCGATGATTTTCTTTTCGACACCTCTCTTTTTCGTTGAGCCGCTTTTTTAAATTCCGAAATGAATCAAGCGGTTGATTGCACTTTGGCTGGCAGTAAACAGAAAAGTACACCTATTGAGACGAAACCAAAACCCCTTTTTTGGACGACGATTCGCTATTTTTTTATTGAAATAGCTGCAAATGGGACGAATAATAAAACGATTCAAAGTGTCTTGATAGGTGTACTTTAACGGACGAGACGCTTTTTTTAGTCATATTGATGGAGCGAAGCGTCGGGAGTCACTTATCTATGGAATACGGATATGTTCGAGTCAGTTCGCGCGATCAGAACGTTGCGCGTCAAATGGACGATATGCAGAAACTGGGGATTCCGAAAAAGCGAATTTTCATCGATTACCAATCGGGGAAGAATTTCGAGAGAAAAAATTACCAGCGCTTGATTAAACGGCTTAAAAAAGGCGATTTGGTTGTCATCAAGTCCATCGACAGACTTGGCCGCGATTATCAGATGATCATCGATGAATGGCGTCGAATCAGCAAAGTCATCGGAGCCGACATCCTTGTGGTCGACATGCCCTTGCTTGATACGCGTGAAAGCGGCGGACAGGGTTTGGTTGGCCGTTTTATCAGCGACATCGTCTTGGAGATCCTTTCCTTCGTCGCGGAGAACGAGCGGACGAACATCAAGGAACGGCAAGCCGAAGGCATCCGGCTCGCCAAGGAAAGAGGGGTGTGCTTTGGGCGCCCAAAAAAGAAACTCCATCGCGGGAGCGCCCGCATCCTTTCTCGCTATGCGGCTCATTTTCTTACGGCGAAACAGGCCGCTCAGGAATTAGGCGTTTCTCGTTCTACGTTTTATAAAATCGCTGCGAGCCACAGCAAAACCAAGGCCATTTGATCAGCCTCGCGGCAAGGGGGTCGATCCTCTATTCTGAAAAGCGCAAATGAGGACATGACGGCCAAAATCGCATTGATGGATTGAGGCGTCTTTCCTTCCGTTTTTCCTTGGCTATTATCCGAAAACGACTTCCATCATTATTGGTTTTTAGACAATAGCCCCGAAATAGAAAAGCGCCCCGGCGATGCTTCGATTTCGGATGGCAAAAAATTTCCTTGAGGGCGAAAACCTTTCTTCCCGGCGCCATTTGGGGCTTTGCCTCTTTGTTTTTATTACCTGATTCTGCCGCTTTTGAAAAGGCGGAACGAGAAAAGATAAACAAGCAATGAGGAGAATAGCAGCGAGGCGAGAAAACAAGCGAGGACGATGAGGAAATTGAAGGATAATGGGGTGATGAGATGATACGTGCCCGCCAAATAGGAACTGTAGCCCAGGACTAAGCCTAAATAAGCGAAAGTCGACACGAACAGCGATGCCGCGGTGATAAGCGCGGATTGCAAAAGGAAAATGGAGTAGATGTGAAGGTTATCGATCCCCAAGGACTTCAAGGTCTTCATGGCGGGGATCCGGTTGGCGACCGACGTTTTAATAAAGGAGGCAAACGAGAAAACGTAGATCAACAGAAAAACGAAAGTCGCGACAAGGAAAACGTCTTTCGTTGTTTTCATGAACTCGTCGGTCGTCGCGATCGAAGGGTCAAGCAGACTTGAGTTCTTGGCAAAGAACCCGCTTTGGCGCGCGTTTATGCATTCCGACAGCTGATCCGTTTTGAAATAGGAATCATTGATGGTGGCGCAATAGATGGCATCGGCGGCATACCCACTTCCCCGTGAGTCTATTTCGACAAAAAGGTTGTAATCGGCTTCCGGGAAAAACAAGGAGAGATGCAACTCCGAGGCCAATTTTGCCGATTGGTTGTCCTTGTACATTTGATCTTCGTTCTCCGAATCCGGAAGCGAGTAGTGGGTGTCGACGATGCCCGAGATCGAATAGACATAGGCCTCTTCCAAGTCAAATGGCTTGATTTTGTAGGTCTTCTCGGCGGCGATGGCCTGCAGTTTCGCCACATCATCCATTTCATCCTCGGAAATCCATCCGAAAAGGTAGCATTCGTAACTCGTGAGCATGATCTCGTCATTCATCCCTGATGCCTTACTTTGCGGAAGGGCGCCGATGATGTCCAAATTGAAGTTTTTGCTGTTCTCTTCATTGATGGAAACGCAGTTATGCATTTGGAAAGAGCCGCCATTAGAGGATGGCGAATTCATAACGGACCGAGTCCCGTTGGCGAGCAGATAGTCATTTCCGTACAGGCGTTTTAGGTCAGGGATGTCCTCGTCCACGAAATAGGACCCCATCGCCGAGTTGGCGTAAATGGTTTCGTATTTCCTCATCATGACGTAATCAATTTCATTCGTGGCGATGGCGTCTTTTATCGCTTTCGAAGAGTCATAGAGGCTCAAGGAGCATGTGCCGATCAAAACCGTGAGGGTCACAAAAAGGGAAAAGAAGGCGATGATCGTTTTGCCGATGAGGCCCTTGAAGGAATGGGAAGCAAAGAAAAACTGGCTTTGGAAAGGCAGATGTGGTTTTTGGCTTGTCAGATTTTTCTTCTCCTCGCTTTGGGCACCGCTTAGGAAAGGACTTGGCGCCGAATCTTCGACAACGCGTCCCGAGGAGATCTTTATGACCCTATCGGCGTATTCTTTTGCCAGCGCCACATCATGAGAAACGACGATGACGAGTTTGCTTTTGGAATAGGCCTTAAGCAAATCCATGACGTCTTTGGCGTTTTTCTCATCCAGCGACCCCGTCGGCTCGTCGCAGATGATGGCTTCGGAGCCCTTTAGGATAGATCTCAAAAAGGAAATGCGCTGCCGCTGGCCGCCGGACAAATTGGCCGGTTTCTCATCAAGGATATCGCTTGCTAACCCAATCGAATTCAACAAATCTGCCGCCTTTTCTTTGCTGTACGTTTTGCCTTGGAGCCTCAAAGCGAATTCGAGATTTTGGTATACCGAGAAATCATCGATCAGGTTATTGTCCTGGAACATGATGCCGAAATAGGTGTTTCGCAGTGTCGACAAGTCGCTTTCCTTGAGCTTCGACACATCGTTTCCATCAAGCAAGATCGAACCCGACGAAGGCGTGTCCTGAAGCGAGATGAGATTGAGCAAAGTCGATTTTCCAGCCCCGCTTTCCCCCACCAAAAACACGATTCCCGACGAGGGGAAAGCCAGCGAAATGCCATCGATGGCTTTCACGGATCGGTTTTTGGTTTTAAAGACCTTG
>Ga0172378_10002771_pt1 | contig 16462 bp, 11 predicted proteins | sample GrowelOW332metaG_FD_119755 | JGI IMG/M metagenome (GOLD analysis project Ga0172378, IMG submission 119755) | Groundwater microbial communities from an aquifer near a municipal landfill in Southern Ontario, Canada - Pumphouse #3_1 metaG | ecosystem: Environmental > Aquatic > Deep subsurface >... | reverse complement strand
TTTAAATAAACGATAGACTTCCCGGCTGTACCGTTTAGACAGATTCCTCTGCACTGCGTTACCGTATCCACGGGGTAAAGGAAAACCTATACGATTTTTTCCCAGTCCATTTTCTTTATAAAAGAGTTTTGCACCGGGAACACCTGTCTTTTTTCCATTCTTAAACAGGTCCTTAAAATCAGCGGGATTTTTTATCCGTTCACAGCGTTTAAAAAATCCTGTTTTCAGTAACTCTGTTTCCATCCCTGATCAATGTCAATAAGGTTTCTTTTCGTCAGAAACAGAAAGCTTTTTTCGTCCCTTTGCACGTCTCCGTGCAAGAATCTGGCGTCCGCCTTTTGTTGCCATACGGGCTCTGAATCCGAATTTTCTATTGCGTTTTACTTTGCTGGGCTGATATGTCCGTAACATAGAACATGCTCCTTAATATATTGACCTGTATATCACTATACAGGTTTTAAAATTTCAAATATAGTACGAAAATATACCATTATTTTGAAGAATTGGTCAACATGCTTTTTCTAAGATCATCAAGTCTGGCCCTGAGTTCCGGTGATAATTCTACCGGCTCGGAAATCCTTTTTTCTGCTGTTTTTTCGTGTATTTCGACCTGCCTGCCCTGAGTCTCTAACTTTTCTGACAATTTCAGGCGGTCTTCCCTTATCTGCTCATCATATGTCTTTCCGCATAATGAAAAATCACTTCCCTTAAGACGAAAAGCCAATGAACTAATTTTAAGCTCAGGAACTGCTCTTTCAAGTCCTGTCAATATAAACTTCGAATACAACTGTAATATCTGAATCCAGCCGGGATGATCGGTTTCTATGAGTAATATACCGTTTTTCAATTCGATCAACTCTGTATGTGTAGAAAGTCTTTCACCGTATTTATGTACTTTTGATACTACAGATTTCCATGTCCCCAGCAGTTTACTGCTGTTGTCTACATCCTCTTTATCAATGTTGGAGAAAACCTGCGTTATCATATCTGCAGCTGTAATCACTGATGGATCGTCAATCATGCCATTCTCCATTTTTTATGTGATATATGCGCGTTGTACTGTGTTTATACCGTTCGTACGGCTCTCCCGGCAAAAATGTACAGAAAAGCTGATCATAATCCGGAAGCATAGCTGTCATTTTCTGACGTTTATCCGGATCAAGCTCCAGCATAACATCGTCCATAAGAAATACAGGTTTCATGCCTGTAATACGAGAATAATATACTGCCTGAGCAACACGAAGAAGTAGCGCAACAAGTCTCTGCTGCCCGGTAGAAGACACAGGAATAAACTGCCGTCCCTGATACATGAATATTATACGGTCCCGGTGGGGTCCTGACAATGTCGTTTCCATAATTTTGTCCTGATCATGGTGTTCTGCAAGTAATGCTACAATTTCTTCGGAAGAAGGAAAACGAGTTCCTATAGTATCCGGCAGTTCCTTCCATGAAGGTGCATAAAAAATAGTTACTCCACTTATACCGGAAATATCTTCATACAGTTTCCCGAATATCTGATTAAACTGGAAAACCGCATTTTTTCTTTTTTTCTGTATCTCAAGTCCGTTTTTTGCCAGTTGTACATCGTAAATATCAAGCATTTCATATGATCTGTCTTTTAAAAGTTGATTTCTGTTTTTCAGTATTTTTTTATAATTACGCATATCATCGATGTACATCGGATCAAACATCGTTAAAGACTGGTCAAGAAAAAAGCGGCGGCATTCGGGCTCACCTGTCGCAAACTGCATATCGTCATGACAAAATAATACACAAGGTATCGTATTTATAAGTTCCTTACGATCCTGTATACGTTTTTCATTTTTTTCAATACGTTTTATACCATTCTCGTAAAAAATATCTATTTTCTGTACACTTCCGCTTTCCTGCTGATACAACGAACTGATACTAAAATTTTTTGTACCAAGTTTTATAAGTTGTGCATCTATGTGTGTACGAAAAGATGTACCATATGCAGAATAATATAAAGATTCAAGAATATTACTCTTTCCCTGTCCGTTTTCACCTACAAAATAGATCTCCCGTAATGAAAGATCTATTTTGTCGTTCTTCAAGTTGCGGAAATTATTCAACGAAAGAGATAAAAAAGGCATCAGTTAATATTCATAGGCATAATGATATGGAAGTAATCTGCTGCCGGTTCCGGACGCATGGTAACAGCCTTCATAGCTTCTGTAAATTCAAATACTATATCTTCCGAATTGATTACTTTTATAGGTTCCGTTACGTACAAATAATTTAGCGCTATAGTTACTTCTGTGCCGTCATATTTACATGGAATTTCTTCAGCAGCAGTTCCAATTTCGGTTTCAGGTGAAATAAGAGTTAATGTTCCCGGAGCAACTTTGAAAAGAAGTCTGCTTACCTTTTTATCAATCATGATAGTAGTGCGTTTCAAAGCAGAGTCAAGATCTGCCTTATTTACCTGGAACGAATTTGTCTGATTATCAGGAATTACTTTCTGGTAATTAGGAAATTGTCCGTCGAGAAGGAGAGAGGAAAATTCGTAATTTCCAAAACGTACAAAAATAAGTTTATCTACGACCGCAATAGAAACGTTTCCTTCATCCGGTGCATTCTTAAGAATACAGCTTAAAATCTTTATAGGAATGATAGCTGCAGGAAAATCAGGAATTTCCTGAGCTATAGCTTTGTCTGCATATGAAAGACGTCTGCCGTCAGTGGCAACCATAACAAGGTTATCTTCTTTTTTAGTGAAGTATACACCTGTCATAAAATAACGGTTTGCATCCTCTGAAACCGAAAAAATGGACTGAGATATCATTTCTTTAATATCTTTTGCTGATACCTCGAAAAATGGAACTTTGTCTGCATTATTAACTGGGGGAAATTTATCGCTTGCTATACTTTTGAGCTGGAATTTAATTTTTTTTGCTATAGGTCTGATTGTTACTTTTACATCTTCCTGATTAAATTCGATTTCTCCTGAAGGAGATGAAGAAAGAATACTCATGAACTTATCACAGAAGACTGTTGTTGTACCTTCTTCTTTTACATCAACAGGAATTCTTGTCGTGAAGTTGACGGAAGAATCTGATGCTTTGATAGTAAGTGTATTATTTTCAGCACTAAGCAGAATGTTTGAAAGAATCGAAATAGGACTCTTGTTTGTAATAATTTCCTGTGCAATGGCGATTTCTTTGATCATTGCATCTCTGTCAAATGAAAACTTCATTTTTATCTCCTTGAACTCAGCTTCCCTTGTGAGTTGTTCACATCGTTAAAGTATACTAAATTTATATAGAATTTAGTAATAGTAATAATAAGGTCAGGCATATTGTGGATATCTGATATATTTGTATATATATAAAAGAATTGCATAGTATATAACTTAGTATGTGTAATTCACAAGTTATGCACTTATCCACTGTTTTTCTATTTATACACTACTTATACACAATATTGTATCATATTATACACAGTTTTGTCTTTATTTTTTGTAGTCTTTTATCTCCTTCATCAGAAGCTGCACGCGTGCGTTGAGTGTAGAATCTATTTTCATCTGGGAACATATTTTTTCATATGAATGCATTGCAGTAGAATGATCTCTACCGCCGAATTCGTTACCGAGTTCCGTAAAGGAATATTCTGTAAGTTCCCGGGCTATATATAATGCAATCTGACGTGGTGTAACAAATTTTTGATCCCGTTTTTTGTTCTTTATATCAGAAACGGAAATCTGATATTCATCGGCAACGACTTTTTGTATTGTGTCAATCGTTATATTACCGGCCGACGGGTTACTGAATATATCGCGAAGTTGTTGTTGTGCAATTTCTATGGTAAGTGACTTTTGGATGAGTTCTGCGTATCCGATCATTTTTGTTAATGCCGATTCAAGGTCACGGACATTTGTTTCTACGTTTTTTGCGATATAGTCTATGACGTCGTCGGGAATTTTTTTACCGAGTATTTCCAGTTTCTTAAGAAGAATAGCCCGGCGTGTTTCGTAATTAGGAGGCTGCAGATCGACGCACAATCCGTTTGATATACGGCTTTGGATACGGTCGGCAAACCCTTTGAGTTCTGTTATAGGACGATCACAGGTAAAAACCATTTGAGAATTGTGGTCACGCAGCTCATTAAAAGTATAGAAAAGTTCTTCCTGCAGAGCAGGTTTGTTCTGAAGAAAGTGTATATCATCAAGAAGAAGTACATCAAGTCCACGGTATTTTGATTTGAATTTTTCTGTCGTTTTTGAGGCAAGTGAAGAAGTGAATTCATTAGTAAAAGCTTCTGCCGATGTATAGCAGATTTTAAATTTATCGTCGTGTTCTTTAAATATATAGTTTCCTATTGCCTGCATCAAATGAGTTTTTCCGAGTCCGACACCCCCATAAAGAAGAATAGGATTGAATTTTTTTCCGGGTTCTTTTGAAACAGCTATGGATGCATTATAGGCAAAATTATTGTTGTCTCCGGAAACAAATGTATCAAATGTAAAATCTTCACGGAGCTGAGGATGTTTTCTTGCAGGTTTTTCTTCATTTGTTTTTTTTGGGGGATCTTCTGTTTTTTTTATTTTCTGAGGAGTATTTATTTCTTTTTCATCGGGAACTGCTATAGTAGAGTCACTTACTGTATGATTGATTTCAATGTTCTTCTGTCCGGTAAGTTCTTCTATTTTTTTGATTACTTTACCTACATTTCCCTTTTTCTGCATCTGCAGCCACAGAAATTCAGACGGAACCGATACAGTAATGGTATTATCCGTGTCTTCAATATATTGCATGTTAAACCAGAGTTTAAATTCTGTTTCCTGCTGAGAGCCTTCCTTTTTGTACTGTTCGTGTATTTGATCTAAGGCATACTGCCAGACTTCACGATAATTATTGTTTGACATATCCATAATTATAAACCGCCTTTACTTTTTTCTTCAAGACAGGTATACTTAAAAATAATAATTCGTTCTATTTATGGTTAAAAAATCAAGGAAACAGCATGAACCCTTCTGAAAATTATTCCGCAAGCAGTATTCAGGTATTAAAAGGACTGGAGGCTGTACGTAAGCGGCCTGGTATGTATATAGGCTCGACGGGACCGCAGGGTCTTCATCATCTGGTATATGAAGTAGTTGATAACAGTATAGATGAAGCAATGGCAGGTTTCTGCAACAACATTTGTGTTGCACTCGAAAAAGATGATATTTGCCGCGTAGAAGATAACGGACGGGGTATTCCTGTAGGCATGCATCCAACAGAGCATATAAGTGCTCTGGAACTTGTTCTTACCCGTCTTCATGCCGGTGGTAAATTTGATAAAGGTGCATATAAGGTTTCCGGTGGTCTCCACGGGGTAGGTGTCAGTTGTGTAAACGCACTTTCCGTGTGGATGGAGGCAACTGTCGAACAGGATGGAAAACGTTATTTCCAGCGTTATGAGACCGGTATACCTAAGACAAAAGTAGAAGAAACAGGTACGTCTGAAAGACATGGAACAACGATACGCTGGAAAGCAGATAAGTCTATATTTACCGAGACTACGACATATGATTTTGATGTACTGTCTAAACGACTCCGGGAGCTTGCCTTCCTTAACAGCGGAATAACGATAGTATTCCGTGACGAGCGCCTTGAAAATCCCAAAGAAGTAACGTTTAAATTTGAGGGAGGTATAAAACATTTTGTTTCATATCTTAATGAAGGTAAAAATGTCATACCTGCAGAACCTGTGTACGTTGAGGGAGAGGGAAGCGGTGTACTTACCGAACTTGCCATGCAGTACAACGACGGCTACACGGAAAACATTTTTTCATATGTAAATGATATAAATACCGTCGAAGGCGGAACACATCTTGACGGATTTAAAAATGCACTTACGTTCGTGTTGAACAAATTTCTTGAGTCAAATCAGAAACTTTCTAAAAAGATGGACAAGGACGAAAAACTTACCGGAGATGATGTCCGTGCCGGACTTACGGCAGTTCTTTCTTTGAAAGTTCCGGAGCCGCAGTTTGAAGGTCAGACAAAAACAAAGCTCGGAAACAGCGAAGTTCGTACTATAGTTGATTCGCTTATAAAAGAAAAACTTACGTTATTCTTTGAGCAGCATCCGCAGGATCTTGAACATATTCTGGGAAAGTCTGTAGGAGAGGCGAGTGCACGTATAGCCGCACGTAGGGCAAAAGAGGCGACACGGCGGAAAAGCGGTCTTGACAGCTTTGGTTTACCAGGTAAGCTATCTGATTGTTCTTCTAAAGAACCTTCCGCATGCGAGGTCTATATAGTAGAGGGAGATTCTGCAGGTGGTTCCGCGAAAAAGGGCCGTGACAGTAAACATCAGGCAATTCTTCCTTTGTGGGGTAAGATGCTTAATGTTGAAAAGACCCGCATAGATAAAGTTATCAATAATGATAAACTTGAACCTGTTATAGCGACGCTGGGAGCAGGAATCGGCAAAGATTTTAACATAACGAAGTTAAGGTATCATAAAATTATTATTATGGCCGATGCCGATGTCGATGGTTCTCACATCCGCACGCTTCTGCTTACTTTTTTCTTTCGTTATATGCCCCAGATTATCGAGGACGGATATGTTTATCTTGCTATGCCTCCTTTGTACAAGGTCAGCTGGAACCGAAAAGAGTGGTATGTGTATGATGACGATGAAAAGGCCAAAGTTCTGAAGGAACTGGGCTCAAATGCTGAAAAAGCTTCTGTCCAGAGGTATAAGGGTCTTGGTGAAATGGATGGAACACAGCTTTGGGAAACGACAATGGATCCTTCCCGCCGTAAGATGAAACAGGTTACTATTCCTGACGCTGTCGCGGCCGATAAAATGTTCTCTGTATGTATGGGAGAAGAGGTTGAGCCCCGACGTAAGTTCATTGAAGAGAACGCTGTTTACGCTAATCTCGATGTTTAATCAACAATAAGGATCAAAATCATGGACGAAATTAAAACGCCGGAAGGTGGAACACTTATCCACATGCCTATAGATGCGGAAGTCAAACAGGCATATATAGACTATTCTATGTCGGTTATTACGAGTCGTGCATTGCCTGATGTTCGTGACGGACTTAAACCGGTACACCGCCGTATTTTGTATACAATGGATGAATTAAGCCTTCACAATAATGGATCAACACGTAAGTGTGCAAAGATTGTTGGCGATGTGCTTGGAAAGTACCATCCTCACGGAGATGCTTCTGTTTATGATGCACTTGTTCATCTTGGACAGGATTTTTATCTCCGGTATCCGGTTATAACACCTCAGGGAAACTTCGGAACGATCGCTGGAGACCCGCCTGCTGCATATCGTTATACGGAAGCAAAAATGGCAAAACTTGCCGAAGAGATGGTTGCCGACATAGACAAGGACACCGTCGACTTTATTCCGAACTTTGATGAGACAACAAAGGAGCCGACGGTTTTACCATCGAAACTTCCGTATCTGCTTGTAAACGGTTCTTCAGGTATCGCTGTCGGTATGGCAACGAATATGCCTCCTCATAACCTTCGTGAAATAGCTGCGGCAGTTACTGCTTATATAGATAATCCTGAAATTTCAATAGACGATCTTTGTAAAATAATCCGGGGACCTGATTTCCCTACAGGGGGAATCATTTTTGGGCGGGGTGGAATTAAAGAGGCATATAGAACGGGGCGTGGTAAAATAATTGTACGCGGCCGTTTCAATATAGAAACATCAAAGAACGGTAAAGAATCTATTATTTTTACAGAAGTCCCGTATCAGGTAAATACGAAACTTCTTTGTGAGCGTATCGGTGAACTTGCACGCAATAAAGACATAGACGGTATTACCGGTATAAATGATGAAAGCTCCGATCGTACGGGTATGCGTATTGTTATCGATTTGAAGCGCGGTGCGATTACGAAAATAGTTTTGAACCAGTTATTTTCAAAAACAGCACTTCAGTCGAATTTCGGGGTAATCAATCTGGCTCTTGTGAAAGGGCGGCCTCAGATATTGACAATCAAACAGCTTTTACAGTATTTTGTCGAACACCGTGATGAAGTTGTTACACGGCGGACAAAGTTTGAACTTGCAAAGGCTCTTGCACGGGAGCATATTTTACAGGCACTTATTGTTGCAATCAACAATATTGATGAGGTTATAAGAATTATACGCGGAAGCCGTGATGCGCAAGATGCAAAGAACGGCCTTATGCAGCGGTTTCAGTTTGATGATGTTCAGGCACAGGCTATTGTCGATATGCAGCTCAAACGTTTGACACATCTGGAAGTAGAAGATCTTAAAAAAGAACTTGCAGAACTAGAGGTACTGATTTCACATCTTCGCGATCTGCTTGAACATCACGAAAAGATTCTTGCGCTTATAAAAACAGAGACAAACGAATTGGCAGAAAAATACGGCGATGACCGCCGTACAGATATTGTCTCCGACGAAGTCGAAGAGATTAACGTCGAAGACATGATAAAAGAGGAAGATATGGTAGTTTTAGTATCGAAGTTGGGTTACATCAAACGTATCGCTGCATCTCAGTACAAGAGTCAGGGGCGGGGTGGCAAGGGAAGTTTCAGTGCGAACCTTGTAGAAGATGATTATATCAGTCAGATTTTTATTGCGTCGACTCATGATAACATTATGTTTATAACCAATGAGGGGAAAGCATACTGGATAAAGGCGCATGAAATTCCGGAAGCATCAAAGACCAGTCGGGGTGCTCATATAAAGAGTCTGCTTTCTGTTTCTGCAGATGAAGAGATTACAACAATTGTTGCCGTTAAAGAATTCAGTGAGACACAATATGTACTTATGGCAACATCAAACGGAGTTGTAAAAAAGACCGCGCTCAGCGATTTTTCCAATGCAAAGGCAAAGGGAATTATTGCAATAAAACTTGATGAGGGCGACAAGCTTATCTGTGCAATTCTTACACAGGGAAAGGATGATGTATTCCTTATTTCACGCAGAGGCAAGGCTCTTCGTATTTCCGAGGAAGATGTCCGGGTTATGGGACGTGCCAGCCGCGGAACAAAGGGTATGAAACTTGCAGAGGGTGATGAAATTTCTGCTGCTGTAAGAGTAGAGAAAGAAAAAGGTATTATGCTTGTTACTGAGAAAGGATACGGTAAACGTATAACGGTCGATGACTTCAGACCGCATGGAAGAGGGACGGGTGGTCAGCGCTGTTACGGTAATACTGAAGAACGCGGCGAAATTATCGGTGCACTTTCTGTTGCGGAAAACGATGAGGTCCTTTGTATGACAAGTCAGGGAAAGACACTCAGAGTTGCTGTTAATACAATCAAAGAACAGGGAGCCGGTTCAAGTGGTGTAACACTTGTAAAGATTGAAAGCCCGGATTATCTGGTTGGTGTTGACCGAGTTGCGGAAGATGATGATGAAGTAGAAGGAACAGCAGAAATTAAAAAATCTGATGACTCTGAATAGACTGCTATTAATTTGTTGTATTATAAAGAATTACATGTTTAATACAACAGAATGGATAATCCTGCTGACAAAAAGGCAGGATTAGGCTATACTTTTGGCAAGGGAACAACTGTATTTCTGAACTGTCAGACAGTTGATGGGTAATACATCAGGCAGGAGGCCTGAATATGGAGAGATCCATATTCAGGCCTCTCTTATTTTAACATATCCGTTTATAACCTGTTTAAGATAAATGATACCTCAGGGCTGTATTTGTTTCACGTGAAACAATGCGTTTCATCCATTGAGTGGTAGAGAATATTCTATAGTCATTTAAGAAGAAAAATTTTTTATTATGAACAATACACAGTGTTAATTCTCTGGGTATTAAACCTTTTCGTGGGTAAAAAACAAAAAGATATCCACAATGTTAACAAAATGTGGAAAAGTACGCCGGTTTATTCACAACTTGTTAACATTGTGGATATCTGAACTAAAATACGTGTTTCACGTGAAACAAAACGAATAACTAACGAACGATAGTTTACAAGAATACATCTAACTAATTGTTTACATTTTATGAACGTTCGTAAGTAAATGTATATAGCTTCTGTTCATTGTCATAGTTGTTTTTTTGCTTTACACTGAATCGTATGAAGTCTATTCTTTCTTCCCTGAATGAACAGCAGCAGAATGCCGTCAGACAGACGGAGGGGTATGTCCGTGTCATGGCCGGTGCCGGTTCCGGCAAAACCCGTACCCTTATTTCCAGATACTGCTATCTGGTAAATGAGGCAGGTATTGCTCCGGGAAATATTCTGTGTGTAACGTTTACAAACCGTGCAGCGAATGAAATGAAATTCCGTGTACGAAATCAGCTTGGGGATTTAGATCTGGGATATATATGTACGTTTCATGCTTTTTGTGTCCAGCTGCTGAAAGAGGATATAAATGTACTTAACTATCCGAAGAATTTTATTATTCTTGATACAGAGGATGAGCGCGAAATACTACTGCGCATTTTTGATGATATGCATCTTACGATGCGCGATACGACCATACAGCGGACAATCGACGACGTACTTGAGGCCAGAAAATTAAAGGCAGATTCATATATCAGTGATATATACCGCCTTAATAATGAACAGCTCCGGGAACGTTTTAATGTCATAAAAGACAGAGATGATCAGATTTTTGCGCGTTACATATATGAACAGAAGAAATGTTTTGGACTTGATTTTAATGATCTCATCAATTTTGCAACATATATTCTGGAAAATTTTCCTGCAGTCCGTGAAAAATGGCAGGACAGAATGGAATATGTTATGGTTGATGAATTTCAGGATGTAAGTAAAAAGCAGTATCGTATAGCACAGATACTTTCTGCAAAACATGAGAATCTGTTTATTGTGGGGGACAGTGATCAGACAATCTATTCGTGGAGAGGATCTCACGTTAAACTTTTCCTTGATTTTGATAAGAAGTACCCGGATGCACAGACATTCCTGTTAACCGAAAATTATCGTTCTTCACCGGAGATTCTCACGGTAGCAAATACGCTTATTGCAAAAAATACGGTACGCTATCCGAAGAAACTTATCCCCATGAATCATTCTGAACAGAAACCTGCTTACTGCCATTGTAAAAATGAACAGGAAGAAGCACTCTGGATTTTTAAACAGATCCATATACTTACGGACTCCGGTGTCCGCTACGGTGAAATAGCGGTTTTATACCGGGCACATTATCTGTCCCGGCCTGTAGAGGAATGTTTTATAGAAAAACAAATTCCCTATAAATTTTACAGCGGCATCGAGTTTTACAGCCGGAAAGAAATCAAGGATCTGGTTTGCTATCTCCGTATGCTTACTTCAGCGGACGATATTGCGTTCCTTCGGACAATCAATACACCGTCCCGCAAAATCGGCAGGAAAAAGATAGACGTACTCAAACATGAAGCCGAAACGGAAAACAAATCATTATATGAAGTACTGAAACAGATGGTTGAAACGCCTTTGTTTACTGGTACAAATGCACGACAGTATATTGATGCAGTAGATTCTCTCCGGGGAACTTACAAAACCATGCCGCTTGGGACCATTCTTCAGGCTGTTATGGATAGAACAGGCTATGAGGCGTATCTTCGTCTGCAGAGCGATCAGGACCGGCTTGATAACGTTGCAGAATTCCGCCGTGCGGTAGAAACTGCCGGACAGGATGACGACGCGGATCTTGAAGACTTTCTTGCCCATATTGCTTTATTCAGTGATCTGGATCGTGATGCAGAGCAGGACAATGTAAAACTTATGACCATTCACACTGCAAAAGGCATGGAATTTCCGTATGTCTTTATATGCGGCATGAACGAAGGCGTGTTTCCTTCGCGGAAAACAATTACTCCGGAAGATATGGAGGAAGAACGGCGTATTGCCTATGTAGGGATGACCCGCGCAGAAAAAGGCCTTTTTTTATCCGATTCGGAAGGGACCGCCAGCGACGGAATATTTAAATATCCGTCCAGGTTTATCTTTGATGCCGGCATTGAAAACATGAAGCTGGAGAAACAGCTTGATAAATCGCTTGTTGAACAGGCTTCAAAAATCATTACATACAGCGAAGAACAGCTTAAGCGGATCGGGAATATCCTTCCGGCAGGTTCGCGTATTCATCATGATGTTTTCGGCGATGGGACGATTACAGAAGTGAATAAAAAGGACGGATGCTATTTCATCAAATTCGATTCCATGAAGACACTTCGCAGTATCAGATTTGAAATAAAACTGACCGTGCTTAAATAGGCTGTTCGTGGTATACTTTATGCATGGAACATTCAAAACTTGTGTTGTTATTGGTTTTATTTATAACAGCCGGAATTGCTTTTACATCGGTCGGGTTATATTTATCATCTGAAAAATATCTTAAAACTATGGGAAGCAGCAGGACAATAGGAAAAGTTACCGGTATACTGGCCTTCGGTATAGGCGTATTGACGATTTTTACCGGTATTTTACTATATACAGTTCCTGCCGTATTGGAATATACCGTTGTTACGTATCTTGGAATATTGTTTATTGCAGCATGTGCAGCAATGATTTACGTTAAAGTGAAAAAATAAGTCAGGCTGTGAAAGATCTGCTAAGGTGTTTTTACGTATGGTGCCCCGCCTGTTTATCTTCTGTTCTTCTTCATCCATTTTACGGCAAAGTCTACGAGACTTCTTTGATTGATCAATTTACATACGGCATTACCTGCTTTTCCTGTGCATATGACGTTTTCCTTTTCATAGTCGGCACCTATCTTTTCAAAATCATCCGTTGATATGTCTACGTCGTTAAATTCCTTCCAGCAGACATTACCATTTTCCGATACCGGCATTCCGTTTTTTATTATTTTTTTAGCCGGATAGTCTGCCAGATATTCAGCAAGATGCAGTGATGTGTTATTCTCGTATCCGACTCCAATCAATAAAATTGATCCATCAAGATCGTATATTCTTCCAAGCGGGCTTTGTTTATTCATTGCATAATCAAAATGATTATCCTGAATTATATATTCCCTGTTTTTTCCCCATGCAGCAAAAGATACCTGCGGATGCGGACTCCGCACAACAGTTTTCTGCTTTCTGAATGTTTCCGGAATTTTTCCTATTCCTCTCGTCGGTGTTAAATCCCTGTCAAAAGCAGGCATTTCATTCCTGATAGTTTCAATCCATGACGCCGGTACAGGAGGATTACTCCAGTTTGCGGGATCGGACAGATCGCCTGAATGGGAAGGCATTATTAACGTACCTTCACCGGTCAGTACGTTTTCAAGTGCGAGAATAACCGATACGGTTCCCCCGCATACCCATCCTAAAGAACTCAGTGATGAATGAACAATCAGCACCATTCCCGGTTTTATTCCCAATCGAATAAAGTCCTTTGTAAGAGACGTGATTGTATTTGGTCTGTCTTCCGTTTGTGCTATTGCTGTTTCTTCGCTCATTTTGTACTCCGTTCGTGTTAATTTCCGGCAGATCGAACAGCTGCTTTGTGCAGTCATATCATAAAAAAGGACCGTCCCGAAAGTACTACTAACAGGACGGTCCCTCTTATTTATCTGCAGAAAGACAAATTATTTCTTAGCCTTTTTAGCAGGTTTTTTAGCAGCAGCTGTTTTTTTAGCAACAGCAGGTTTTTTAGCAGCAGCCTTTTTTACCGCTTTCTTTTCAGCAACTTTTTTGGCAGGTTTCTTGGCAACTGCCGGCTTTTTAGCAGGAGCTTTTTTTTCAGCTGCCTTTTTTGCCTTAGCAGCAGCAGCTTTTTTTGCTTCCTTTATTTTCATTGCAGTGCGGACAACAGCCTGTGCTCCGGCGAGACGTGCAATCGGTACGCGGAACGGAGAGCAGGAAACATAGTTAAGACCAATGTCGTAGCACAGTGCGATAGAAGCAGGGTCTCCGCCGTGTTCACCGCAGATTCCAAGGTGCAGTGCAGCATTGACTGAGCGGCCCTTTTCTTCTGCAATTCTCATGAGAGCTCCCGGTCCTTCGGCATCAAGTGTCTTGAACGGATCTTCATCAAGAACATTCTGTTTGAGGTATGACGGGCAGAACTTGCCGTAGTCGTCACGGCTGAAGCCGAATGTTGTCTGTGTAAGATCGTTTGTACCGAAGCTGAAGAAGTCGGCATAACCTGCAAGCTGGTCTGCAGTAAGAGCTGCACGCGGGAACTCGACCATTGTACCAATCTGGAATTTGAGTTTGGTATTCTTGTCTTTGTTTACTTTTGCAATAATTACTTCAGCCTGCTCACGGATCTGTTTAACTTCGCGGTATGTTACAACATTCGGGATCATAATCTGAACATTGTGTTTTATACCCTTTGATGCTGCGTCGGCGCATGCAAGAGCAATAGCTTCAACCTGCATCTCATAGATTTCCGGATAAGTGATGGCAAGACGGCATCCGCGGTGACCGAGCATCGGGTTTGCTTCCTGGAGGGAGGCAATCTTTACATTAAGTGCTGCAACGCTGATTCCTGTTGCTTTTGAAAGTTCTGCGATTTCTTCTGCAGCACCCGGTTTCGGAACAAATTCATTGAGCGGCGGGTCAAGAAGACGGATTGTAACCGGTCTTCCTTCCATAGCTTTGATGATTCCGAAGAAGTCGGTCTTCTGAAGAGGAAGAATCTTCTTAAGTGCTTCTACACGCTGTTCCGTGTTGTCTGCAAGAATCATTGCACGGAAAGACGGAAGTTTGGCCGGGTCAAAGAACATATGTTCTGTGCGGCACAGACCAATACCGTTTGCGCCGAATTTGAAAGCATTCTCTGCCTGATCAGGCTGATCGGCATTTGCACGTACTTCAAAACCGGTGACTGTATGACCGTTGATCTTGCGTACTGATGCTGCGCGTACTTCATCGGCCCATTTAAGGAATGTCTCAAGTTCGCCGGAGATTGTTGCCGGGACTACAGGAAGAATACCAGCATAGACTTTTCCGGTCGTACCGTCGATAGTAATGTTATCGCCTTTCTTGAAAGATTTTCCGCCGATAACACATTCGTTTGCGTTCGGGAATGTAACAGCTGCACATCCTGAAACACACGGAGTACCCATACCACGGGCAACAACAGCAGCGTGAGATGTGCGTCCGCCTGTTGATGTAAGAATACCCTGTGAAGCAGCCATACCGGCAATGTCTTCAGGTGATGTTTCTTTACGGACAAGAAGAACCTTCTTTCCGTCTTTTGCCCATTTTTCTGCTTCGTCGGCAGTGAAGACAATCTGTCCTGAGCCGGCTCCCGGAGATGCATTCAAGCCTTCGGCAATAGCAGCTGTAGCTTTGATTGCTTTCGGATCAAGAGCCGGGTGCAGCAGCTGGTCAAGCTGTTCAGGCTCGACGCGGAGAAGCGCTTCGTCTCTTGTAATCAGTTTTTCTTTTACCATTTCTACAGCCATTCTGACGGCAGCCTGACCTGTGCGTTTACCGTTGCGGCACTGGAGCATGAAGAGTTTTCCTTCTTCGACGGTGAACTCCATATCCTGCATGTCGCGGTAATGTTTTTCAAGTTTTACACGGACGTCGCAAAGCTGTTTATAGATTTTCGGATTTGCTTTTTCAAGCTGTGAAAGTTTTTCAGGAGTACGGATACCTGCAACAACGTCTTCACCCTGTGCGTTCATAAGGTATTCGCCCATGAATATGTTCTCACCGTTTGAAGGATCACGGCTGAAGCAGACTCCTGTTCCTGATGATTCGCCTTTATTGCCGAATACCATCGCCATGACAGTAACAGCAGTTCCCTTTAAACCTTTGATGTTGTTAAGTTCGCGGTATTTAATGGCGCGTGAATTCATCCATGAACCGAAAACTGCATTAATAGCATGCCACATCTGATCTTTCGGATTCTGCGGGAAATCTTTGCCGGTGTGCTCTTTATAGATTGCTTTATATTTGCCAACCAGCGTCTGGAGATCACTGGTGTCCATTTCAGTATCAAGTTTAATATTCTTTTTTGCTTTTACTTCAGAAATTGCTTTTTCGAATTCGTCATGAGGAACGCCCATTGCTACATCGCCGAACATCTGAATAAAGCGGCGGTAAGCATCCCATGCAAAGCGCGGATTATTTGTTTTTTTAGAAAGACCTTCAACTGATTTGTCGTTAAGACCAAGATTAAGAATTGTGTCCATCATACCAGGCATGGAAATAGCTGCGCCTGAACGGACGGAAACGAGAAGCGGATCTGAAGAATCGCCGAGTTTTTTACCCATTGACCGTTCCAGTTTTGCGAGATATGTGTCTACATCGGCATTGAGAGTCGCAGGATATTTCTTGCCGTTATCGTAGAAATATTTGCAGACGTCTGTTGAGATTGTAAATCCTGACGGAACGGGAAGGCCGATAGAAGCCATTTCTGCAAGGTTTGCTCCTTTACCGCCGAGTTCGGCGCGCATTCCTGCGTTGCCTTCTGCTTTTCCGTCACCGAAAAAGTAAACATACTTTGTTTTTGCCATTTGATAACTCCATATATGGAAAAAGATAATATAATAAAATATTACATTGAAAAGTGCGTGCTGT
>Ga0172378_10002770_pt1 | contig 16467 bp, 12 predicted proteins | sample GrowelOW332metaG_FD_119755 | JGI IMG/M metagenome (GOLD analysis project Ga0172378, IMG submission 119755) | Groundwater microbial communities from an aquifer near a municipal landfill in Southern Ontario, Canada - Pumphouse #3_1 metaG | ecosystem: Environmental > Aquatic > Deep subsurface >... | reverse complement strand
CACGAATCGTGCTCGTTGTATTAGGATTGATTGGTTCATCCAATGCTAAGATTTTTGTCTCATTATATGCAAGGACTTTCAAAATATGATAACCAGTATTTGAAATCACCAGGTCGCTGGTTGCTCCCACTTCTGTAGTAAAAGCTGCATCGAAGAATTGATCCCCGAGACCTGCTTGAGCTTCAGTATTATCCATAGTCAACCAACCGATATCACCGGCTTTTGATTTACTTTGGGTGTCTTGTGAGTATTGAACAACGGCTTTTTCAAATGAAATAGAACCATTTTTAATTTGTTTGGCAACGCTGTCCAAAAGATCTTTGTTTTTAAGATCAGTTGCAGAATCATCATTGAATGGAATGAAAATATGGCTCAGCTTTACTGTCTCAGGACTAACAAACTGAGTTTTGTTCTTTCTGTAAAAGGAGTTTATCTCAGTATCGGAAATAGTGACAGGCTTGCTTAATTCAGCACTTTTTTTAAGTCTTACATAGGTATCGACCATCAGCTGTTCACTAATCATGGATTTGTATGCTTCGACACTTCCGAAATTTGTATTGATGATCTGAGTGAATTGTTCATCAGTTAAAATTTGTCCATAACTATTTTCAATATTGGTTTTCTGGGCAGCATAGGTTTTGCTTATCATATCATCGGTGATCTTGACACCGTCACGAGCTGCACCCTGCTTGAACAATTCATTGTTAATAAGAAGATTGAGCACCTGTAAAGGATCCACTGAATTAGGATTCTGACCGCTCTGCGTAGCACTTGCTTGATATCTTTTTACTTCAGCTTCCAAGTCTGCTACAGCAATAGGTGTTGTTTTTGTCAAACGAACAGTTGCTGCAGGAGCACCTATGGTAGCCGAAAAAAGCATTGAGGTTGAAAGAAGCAATAAACTCGTAGCTAACATAAAAAATCGTTTCATGCATAAACTCCTAGGAAATACTTAGGTCAAACGTACAAAATAATAGACTTCAAGTCAAACTAAATATGCAAGTGTTTCCCTACTGATCGAGCAGTTTCGGGTTTGGTAATCAGTTCGCTCTTTTTTAGATACATCCCTTCTTTTTCCATGGTTCTCATGAGCATTTGCAACGTTTTCATGGAACGTACACCACCCTTGGAAACGAAACCAAGACAACGCTTTCCTGTTATTGAGCCAGCTGTCTTGAGAAAAGAGGAAACTTGTGAAGGAATCTTGCCACCAAAAAAGTTGATGGCTTCTGTACCAACAATGAGGTAGTCATAATAGGAAACAATTTTCCCTGATTCAAGTGACATGTCAAAAACATCCACAATGTGTCCCTGTGAGGCTACACCTTCTGATAATGCTTTTGCGATGGCCTTGAGTCGATCGCTCCCTTTTGTAGCAGAAGCATAAAGAACACAAACTTTCATAGCATTTCCCTTAAAACAGCTACCGACCGCAAAAATAATGCGGTCGGCAGTCAATCAATGAAGAAACAGCTACCGTCCTAGTTAAGTGCGGCAGGAGTCTCAGACTGCGTCCACCAATCGGTAGACTGCTGTACCTGTTCAGTTTTGACAGAATCGAGGAGTTTGTTGTCTTGAGACGGGGTCTTGTTGACAAATGCTACCACGAGAGCCAGAACCATGAACGCTACAGCCAGAGTAGCAGTAGCTTTTGTAACAACACTGCTTGCGTGAGATCCGAAGGCCGTATTGCTACCACCACCGAAGATGCCACCCAAACCTTCACTCTGCTCGTCTTGTACAGCCACAAGAAAGATCAAAAGGAGACTGACAATCACAAATAACACCAACAAAATAATGCTCAAAACACCCATTTTTCTCTACTCCGGTTATGTTACTTATCGAAGGATACGATTGGTAAAAATTGCTCAACTGAGAGCGAAGCACCACCAACAAGAGCCCCATCGATATGTTCCTTGGACATCAAAGCCTTCACATTTGAAGCCTTCACTGAACCACCATACTGTATTATGAGCTCTTCTGCAACACCCTTTGTATAGAGTTTTTCAACAAGAGTCCGAATAAAAGCATGCGCATTATCTGCATCTTCAGGTGTTGCAGTCTTTCCAGTCCCAATCGCCCAAACAGGTTCATATGCAATGGTGATATTTGCCATCTGAGCTGCAGAGACTCCACGCAGACCGATTTCTACTTGGCGGGTAAGGATTTCTTCCAATTTACCTGCTTCTCTCTCTTCGAGAGTTTCACCAACGCACAAATCTACATTCATTCCTTCACTAAGGGCAAGAAGAACTTTCTTGTTGATGAATTCATCAGTTTCACCATAAATGGCTCTTCTTTCACTATGCCCCAGTATTACATCATTCACACCTAAATCCTTGAGCATGAGTGCACTGACTTCACCAGTGAAAGCTCCACTGAGGTTATCACTCATATTCTGAGCTGCAACAATAAGATTGCTTCCTTTAACGGCTTCCAAGACTGCAGGAATGGTTACAAAAGGAGGTGCAATCATTACTTTTACATCAGATCCTTCAAGAGCCTTTGCCAAATCTTTTGCAAAAGCAGCACCTTGAGAAGGAGTCATATTCATTTTCCAGTTTCCAGCGATATAAGGTTTTCTCATGTTATTTCTCCAATGCCTTGATACCAGGAAGGACTCTCCCTTCGAGGAATTCAAGGGAAGCACCACCACCGGTGCTGACGTGGTCGATTTTATTGGCAAGATCAAACTTGTTGATGGCTGCGACAGAATCACCACCACCTACGACAGTGGTTCCTTTACAGTCTGCAAGAGCTTTTGCAACGGTAAGTGTACCCTCTGCAAAATTAGCAAACTCAAAAACACCCATAGGACCATTCCAGACAACACTCTTTGCAGAACCAACAGCCTTGCAAATCAAGTCAATGGTTTTTGGACCAATATCCATTCCAATGAGGTTCTCAGGAATTTCAACGCTGTCAATCTTGATGGCTTCAGTAGTATCCTTGAAATCTGCACCGCAAAGATGATCGACAGGAAGAATTACCTGAACGCCCTTCTCTTTCGCCTTTGACAAGAAAGAAGATGCTGTATCTTTATATTCTTCTTCAACAAGACTCTTTCCGATTGCATGACCCTGAACTGAAAGGAAAGTATATGCCATACCTCCACCGATCACGATGGTATCACAGGTCTTTACCAAACTCTCAAGAACGCTGATTTTACTGGAGACTTTTGAACCACCAATAATGGCGACAAAAGGTTTTTCAGGATTCTCAAGCAGAGGAGCCATGAATTTCACCTCTTTTTCAATGAGGAAACCAGCATAGGATGGAAGATAATGAGCAACGCCCTCTGTAGAAGCGTGTGCACGGTGTGCAGTACCAAAGGCATCATTTACGTAGACATCGCCAAAAGAAGCAAGTTTCTTTGCAAATTCCGGGTCATTAGCCTCTTCCTCTGCATAGAAGCGGACATTCTCCAACAGAAGCACTTCACCTGCTGATAAAGCTTTTACCTGTGCTTCCACTTCTGTTCCAATGACATCATGTGCAAGTACAACTTTTTTGCCTAATAATTCGCTGAATTTTGCGGCAATTGGAGCCATGGAAAATTCAGGATTCTTCTTTCCCTTAGGACGACCAAAGTGGCTCATCACCACGACACTTGCACCATTGTCAAGCAAGTATTTGATGGTGGGCAGAGCTGCTTTGATTCTTGTATCATCTGTAACGATACCGTCTTTCAAAGGTACGTTGAAATCAACACGAACAAGAGCTTTCTTGCCAGTAAAATCGCAATCCCTGATAGTGTGTAAGATCATGGTTTCCCTCTTTCTTAATCAGTAGTTAATTCATTAATTATATCTAGTAAGGAAATCAGGCCTGTAAAAACAGGCCTGATGTTACTACTTGAAAACGAGTTATTTCACCAACTTCTTGGCGAGGTCCACAACGCGAGTGGAGTAACCCATCTCGTTGTCGTACCAGCTGAGTACCTTGAACATCTTCTCACCCATTTTCATGGTAAGATCTGCATCAAAGATTGAAGAGTGGTTGTTGCCTACGACGTCGTGGGAAACAATCGGATCCTCGGTGTATTGGAGTACATAGCCCATGGGGCCTTCAGAAGCCTTTTTGACTGCTGCATTTACTTCTTCAACAGTTGCGTCGTTCTTAAGCATGACAACCAAGTCAACGATAGAACCAGCAGGAGAAGGAATGCGCATTGCCATACCGTTCAATTTGCCCTTGAGCTCAGGAATTACCTCAGCAACAGCACGAGCAGCACCAGTGGTGGTAGGGATGATTGAAACTGCACCAGCTCTTGCACGACGAAGGTCCTTGTGGGGCTGGTCGAGCATAACCTGGTCATTGGTATATGCATGAATGGTGGTCATCAAGCCTCTCTCGATGCCGAAGCTATCATTGAGTACTTTTGCCAAAGGAGCAAGACAGTTGGTGGTGCATGATGCATTGGAGAATGCTACTGCATTGGGGTCAATCTGGTCGTCGTTGACACCGCAAACGATTGTCTGGTCAATTTTGTCCTTTGCAGGAACGGTGAGGATAACTTTCTTGGCTCCAGCCTTGATGTGATCCTTGTAACCACCCTTGGGGCTCTCTGCAGAAGCAAATACACCAGTGGATTCAATGGCTACATCAACACCAAGCTTACCCCAAGGAAGATCCAAAGGATTGCGCATAGCAAAAACAGGAATTTTCTTTCCTTCGACAACGATACCGTCTTCGGCGACCTCGACAGTCTTGTCGTATACGCCATACGTTGAGTCATATTTCAAAAGATAAGCCAGTGTCTTCGGGTCGGTCAAATCATTGATTCCAACAATTTCAATGTTCTTGTCTTCAAAAGCAACCTTAAACACGTTGCGTCCAATTCTACCGAAACCATTAATTGCAATTTTCATCGTTTGTTTTCCTCCGGGAATTCGTGATGTGTATCGATATTAATATACTGTTTTCCCATATATAGGGTCAACGCATATATATTATGTTTTAACAACCAATTTCAATCGGTTGATCTTGTGACCGTCAATATCCTCGACGGTAAATATTGCCTGAACATCTTCGACGGATTCATCCTTTACAGGAATTCTCCCAAACAGCTCAAACACATACCCTCCGATGGTCTCAAAGTCTTCTTCAGCGAGACTGAGCCCAATCGCATCGTTGACCTCATCGATGGATGTCCTTGCTTCAATCATGTAGGTATTATCATCAATCTTTGAGATTCCATCAGCCTCATCCTCGTCAAACTCATCTTGGATTTCTCCAACAATGACTTCAAGGATATCTTCCATACAAACTATTCCACTCACCCCACCATATTCATCGATTGCAATGGCTATATGAACCTTGCGCATCTTGAATTCACGCAATAAATCATCAAGGTGTTTGCTTTCAGGAATAAAATAAGGTTTTCTCATTAAATCTTTTACATTAAATCCATTATCGATTCCATGCCGAAGAATGTCCTTTGCATACAGAACTCCAACGATATTATCTATGGTTTGATCAAAAACCGGATAGCGAGAATAACCTTGTTCTTGGATAATAGAATACAACTCTTCCAGTGTTACATCATTGCTGATGAACTGAACATCAATTCGAGGAACCATGATTTCTTTGACAGTCTTGTCCTTCAGTTCCTTGATTCCCTCTATCATGGTCTGTCTTTCTTCAATCTCTACTTGCTCCTGCTTTTGTTCAGCAAGAAACTGTGGATTTTTCCTAAACAGACCTTTCCATGGTAAACTCAACGTTTACTACCCCCAAGTTTCGATAAAAGCTCTTCTTGTTGCAAAAGCATCGGCTCACTGGCATCATTACTTGCATGGTCATTACCAAGTAGATGAAGTACACCATGAATCAAGAGCCGAAACAACTCTTCATCAGGTGATACAGTAAAGGATTGTGCGTTTCTTTTCAAGGTATCCAGGGAAATGACCATGTCTCCAAGCACCTTAAGCGGTTCTGGTGGTGTATCATCTTCCTCAAAAGCGACTTCTGGCCACGTGAAATCTTCAATATCATCATCTTGTACGAAAGACAAAATATCAGTAGGCTCATTTTTTCCTCGATAGGTGTTGTTGAGTTCCTGCATGGCTTGGTCGCTTACAAAACTGACTGAGAATTCACAATTCTCCACATCGAGTGCTTGCAGAATCTCAAACAGTCGATCATGTACAAGCTTTTCTGGAGCTGCTTCCTTGAAGGCCTCATCCTCATACGAAATATCTATCATCCATTGTTGCATTTTCATGTTCCTTATATATTTTCACGAAACGTTTTTGTACTTTTATTTGGTGGGCCATCTTGGATTTCATCAGGATATTCAATCCTATGATGGTCTCTTCCTATCAATGTTTGTAGGAAAGAGCCTCCAATGCTATCAAGTTCAGTGAGTGAAAGATTCGAATCCTTGAGCTGATCTCTTTCAATCTTTCCCATGATCACCGAATGAATCAATTTCTCATATTTTGATGGTGTGGGTTTTTTCAAGGTTCTACTTGCAGCTTCAACACAGTCAGACAACATGACAATAGCAGCTTCTGCTGTGGTTGGAGGCTCGCCATTATAACAATAATCATCAATATTGACCTCTCTTCCTGCTGCAAGCGCCTGATCTTTTGCTTCGTTGTAAAAAAACTGAATCACATCATTGCCATGATGTTGTGCAATGATATCCAAAACTTCCTGAGGAAGCCCTGCCTCCCTGCCCTTTTCAAGACCAAGCTTGACGTGGCTCTTGATGATTGCAGCAGAAAGACTAGGCTTGATGTCGTCATGTTTGTTTTCCAACCCTTGGTTTTCCACGAAATATTCAGGGTGGTCAGCCTTTCCGATGTCATGAAAGATACCACCTACTCTAGCCAACAAAGCATTGGCACCTATTGCTCTCGCTGCATTGTAGGCAAGTTCAGAGACATACCGACTATGATTGTAGGTACCTTGCGCCACCGTAGAAAGCCTATCCAATACGGGACTATCCGCGAAGGCAAGTTCAGTCAAACGATACGAAGTTGGGATGTTGAACAGTCTTTCACAAAGGGGTACCAACGCATCTACAAAAACGATGGAAAGCGTTATGTTGATGATCAAAGCTCCAATCAATGGTACTACCCCACCAAAGGAAATACCAGAAACCAAATTTAAGGAAATGGCAATGAAGCTGCTTACCACACACGCATAAAACCAATTGAAGAGGTCCTCTAAACGTTTAATGGTATATTGGAAAAAATAAAGACAACAACCAATTGCAGTCATTGAAAAGAAAAAAGTCATTGCTGTGCTTTGGGGAATCATCATAGCATAGCAAGAAAGCATGAACCCACTGATGAGCCCCAACCGTTTTTTGCTGGTGATATGTGAAACAAATATTGGGGCAAAGAGCAAGGGAAGAAATGAATCCTTGAAGGGAATGTTGTGCTCAAGCATGATCATGAAAACAAAGAATACAGCTACTTGTGTGAGCAATAAGGAAGACAACATTAAATTCAAGTACTGATACAATCTTTTATTGTCTTTGATAAACTGTATGAACAAAAATAGTCCAGATCCAGTGGCCATGCAGATGAAGAAAAACCTTCCAATCAATTCCAAGATTGTATAGCGAGCTGAAGATTCACTCATGATCTTAAGAAGGGATACCTGTTCAGCGGTAATGACAGAATCCTTACTGATGATTTTCTGGCCTCTCCTGATGGTGATCTTCTGGGATTTGATGTTCTCGGCGGCAAGTGTTCTCAACTGCATGGTTCTTGCTTCGTTGTAGACTACATTGTCAAGAAGCAGCAATTGTAACGTATCAAATAGTAACATTGGTTGAAAACTAGGATTATCAGCCTGATAACCCTTGATCCAAAACGATAAGTAGTGAGAGAGCGTATCTTTGGTCAACGCAGAAGTAAAGGGCTGACGAACCAAGGAATTTGTTTTTTCCATCGTGATGTTATTATCCAGATAGTAGTTTTCATACCCTAAGCTGAGATTTTTCTGAATATCGTTTTCAGAAAACAACCCTTTTTGGAGTACCAGTTCCGATGTTTCTTCCAGAACAAGCAACATGAAATGTAAATCTTCGTTATCCAATTCAAAGAATCTACCCATGACATTGGCAGGGTCCGCAAGTTGGCTTTCCATTAAGAAATGCAATGAATTAGTCCTTTCATTGTCATCAAGTTTCCAGAATGATATGAACCGTTGAATCTGACTGACTGAAAGCGAAGTGGCGTGCAAGGAATAGGAGAAATAGGGAAGCACCTTATCTGAAGCTTCCTGAATCAATCTCGCTGTCCTCTTTTCGTCTTCATATTGAAACGTTGAAGTTGCAAAAACATCTTCATTGGCCAATTCTCCGATTTGATACCGTGTCAAAAAACTACGGATGTCACTTTGAGGGTATTGGGCAATGAATAGAGGAATCATCATGGCACATAAAACAATAAGAAATGTTAGGATTCGGGCTACCCATTTTTGTTGTTCGATACTTTTGGTGTTTTTGGCCAACCCTTGATTGCGTTTACTCATTTCTGTAGACCTTTTGTTGTACTTTCAGTGTCTTGGGCATAGGCATCTATGATTTTCTGTACGATGCGACTACGTACAACATCCCGCGAATCGAACAGAACAAAATCCAATCCTTGAATTCCCTCAAGAATGTGCAAGGCATGCACCAGCCCGCTCTCTTTATTCCGAGGCAAATCGATTTGGGAAATATCCCCGGTTATGATGGCATTAGTCCCTTCTCCCAAACGAGTAAGAAACATCTTCATCTGTTCCTTGGTGGTATTCTGGGCTTCATCCAATATCACCACCGCATTCTGTAAGGATCTTCCCCTCATATACGCCATTGGAGCTATTTCAATGCTTCCGCTGTCTTCAAGTCGATGGATGTTTGCCGGCGAAATCATTGACTCCATAGCATCATACAAAGGCTTGAGATAAGGATTGATCTTCTGGGATACATCACCAGGTAGAAAACCAAGATTTTCACCGGCCTCGATGATCGGACGGGTAAGGATCATTTTCTGTTTTTTCCCGGTAAGCAACAAACTCAAGGCATAGATAACTGCAAGATATGTTTTGCCTGTACCGGCAGGACCGATACCGAAGACTATCTGATTTTGTTCCATGGAGAGCAAATACTGTTCCTGATGAGGTCCTTTAGAATAAATGAACCGATTCTGGATACATATAGACGGTTTGGCTTCTTCAACTGGTTTCTGAGCCAATTCCATGACCGGTTGATAGTTCTTCAGACTCTGATATTCCATGAAGATTTCTGCTTCAGAGATTCCTTCTTTCTTGTCGGCCATTTCTTTCAATCGACTGACCAGTGAAGTGAATCTTGCACCTCTTTGTTCATCCTTATCTGTACAAGCAAGTAAATTTCCCTTTACGTAGAGTTCACACCCAAGGAGCGCTTCCATATAAGGCAAGTTTCGGTCATTGATACCACAAACCCTACCCATCTGTTCTTCATTCACAAAATGTACAAAACTATCCATCTCTAATCCTATGACGAGCTGGTTCTGCTCCAGATATCGGCGCTCTCAGTCCAACTCTCATCCACCTTAAGCTCAGGAATCGTATTCCACTGTAAGAAAACTGAAACGATTGGAACCCAGCTATATTGGTTGTTCGATAATACAACACTTCCAGTGTATTTACAATTCAGAGACCAATCTTCCATATAATGCTTCAATTCCAAGGATATGGAATTCATATTGAATTGTGTACTGCTTCTACCATCACCAAAGAAATCAAAGGATCGCTGCAGGTCTTCCCAAAGCAGAGGCAAGGAAAAATTCCCCGCAGTATCATAATACGTGAAGAAACCTGAATTGGAACTCTTGACAGCGAAGGTGAAATCCAAGAACTTTGCTATGGAGAAGCCTAAGTTTGCTGTAATGCTGAATGAAGTTGCATAGGTGTCAATGAAATCGATGACCAAGGTGCTGTCGATTCCAAATTTCAACGCCATTCTTTGCTTCCACCAAGAATATGTAAACTCTTTTATTGCTATCTTTGTGGTGAGCTTTGACATTTCCAATGCATCGGATGGACCCGCATAGACCAAAGTCGATGTAATATGTGTGAGCGATACCGTTGTTGAGATGTTGTTGAAATAGTTTGGTCCATACGAGGAAGAAAGAGCCTCAAATGAAAAACTTTCCTGTATGGACAATCTTTTTTCAAAGAGGTCCAGTTTCCCTGAACCAGTCAAAGAGAAAGGATCCCAATAGGAATTGAGCAAATCGGCAAACTGATACTTTCCTGTTACACTAAAGGAGATCATCGAACCACTGAATTGCATTGAGGAAGTAAGCAAATCTTTAGAAAGGATGTTGTTTTCATCAGCAAGGAACTTGAAAGAATTGGTGAATGTCCAAGATCCCTGCTTCAAGGTGAACGCAGGCAGCAATGATTGTGTCAAAGGATACAAAGTGGCCGTAACTGAGGGTGCGATACTACCCTTTTGTAAAGAAAAACTTTTTGAAAGCTTAAGTTGGTGTGTCGTTACATATTCTTTGGTGAATTCGAATATCTTTTCTTCTTGTTCATATTCATCGATGCCATCATTATCTGCATCAACAGAATAGTCTTCACTATACGAATACAAGCGTTCACTAAGGGTATAGGTCAAACCTAGTAAAGGAACAGTTGCCACTGTAGATGCCGAGACTAGAATCTGTTGAGAAAGATAGTTGTTCTTGGTGTTGTCTTGACTTCTGGTATATTGAGGATCGATTGTTTGTGTAAAGGTGAAATACGTTGGATGCAGTACCATGTTTAGCTTAAGAGAAGGTTTCGTTAGGTTGTAGAGGTACGAGTTTGCATCCCAATCCATATCTATAAGTCCATCTTCATCAACAGAATACGTAAACTTTTCATCGATGGAATACCCAAGGCTTATTGATTGTTTCAATACAGTTGAATCTTCACTATTCTTTTCTGTGTTTGAAAGGTCATTTCTATATGGTTCATCAAGACTGGAATCGAGTGTGAATACATTGTCATCAGATGCCCATCGAGTTTTCTCATCCTGCAGCAGTTGTTCAGCCTCTGATAGTTTTTTTGATGAAACGTCCGCTTTTCCTTTCAGATTTCTGGAAAATGACAGCAATTCTCCATTCATCGATGCTTGCAGTTCGGGAAGTGTCACTTCCTGTATGAAGTATTGATACACATCATCATGTTTTTCCCAATTCCATTTGATTTTTGCATTCATGGTGGTGATTTTAAAAGAAGAAATATAAGGTTTTACTATTGCAGGAGACAAATCGAATTTTCCGTCGGCTTTCCATGTGAAATTCGTGATGTCACTTAAATAATCTGTTGGGAATTCCTGTGCTGCCCCCAATAGTGAATCAAACGAAAAATTGGTGAGTCTGTTTGCATAGAGCCTTTTGACCTTTGGATCGGAGTAAATCGGTAGTTGTAAAGTGAGATCTGCCCAAGAAGTATCCAAGGTGAGTTTTGTGTCTCCCATATAGCGAAAGGTGGGAAAGCTTTGATATAACGTTGTTTTTTCAACTCCATCGGGATGAATTGCTATCTTAAGGCTGGAGTCAAACAAAAGTTTCTTTTGAAGGAAGGAATTCGATGTTTCCAGACCAAGGCTGACACCGCTCAATTCATAGGCATCAGCAAAAACTGCCATGTAGGATTCAGTGTTCTTGGCCCACTTTTGAAAATCTGAACTTGTATCTGTTGTTGCATTTCGATAGATAGGTCCATCTGAAACCATATTTGAACTCTCTTCGCTTGAGAGTAGGCTGGCAAAACTACTCTGTTCTCCCTTGGAGAAATTTGGGTAGGTTCCATAAATTTCAAACGTAGTGTTTACGAACATACCCCGCTCGCTGGTAAAGCCCATAGCTGGATTGCCCACCATACGGGAACCAGGAAAAAAGAAAGCGGGAACCCACAACACGGGTACCCTGCCGATTGATAAGTATGCATTCTTCACCAGAAGGTCGCCACCGCTGAGAAATGCGAGATTTTCTGCAGTAATTGAGGAATATGCATGTTTCTCATTGGTGGTGATGAATCCTTTGTCAAAAAAGATTCCACCATCAGATCCGTTGTAGGTAATCAACTCTCCTGTTGTAAAAAAACGTACATCCTCATCTTCGCTGTTTTTTCTTTCTGTTGTCGTGGTGCCACCAGTCACCAAAAGCGATTGCGTGGACCAGTTCAGCGTTACGATGTTACCTGTCATCGTTTGCACAGCCCCCTTTTCACTGGGGTCTTCGAAGACAACTGAACCGATGGCACTAAGAAGTGTGTTCTCGAGATCGACAATCATCTTGTCAGCTGAAAGCTTCTTTGAAATTTCTTCATCCTGCAAGGCAAATTCCACCATGGCATTTCCCTGAAGAATAACCAAGGAAGAAACCGTACGGTCATTGGTTACCGAATCGGCATTGAGGATGGTGAGAACATAGGAATTGTCGGTTTCTTTATCTTCATCCAGTACTAGCTCTTCAATTTCATGATAAGCATACAAATCTGTACGCATTTGCTCGATACTGGTGGATGGAAGGTTCCTTAGTGCTGTCATTTCCCGCAATTCGGATTCATTTGCCTGGGCGATGGAAAGAGAGAGCAACAGCTGTTCGTTCTGTGTTGCTGAGAACGCAAAGAAGTGACACCCCAAAAGGAGAAGTGTCAAAAACACTATTTTTCTAAATGTAAAACCTTCATTTTTTTCCATGGAGCATCTGAGCAAGATAATACCCCGTGAAAGAGTCTTTGCATAGGGAAACTTGCTCAGGAGTTCCTGTAGTAACTATCATGCCACCACCATCTCCACCTTCTGGACCCAAGTCAATGAGATGGTCAGCGACTTTTATCACATCAAGATTATGTTCAATAAGGATGACGGTATTCCCCGCATCCACCAATCGGTTAATGACTTCCATGAGGTTTTTGACATCGGCAAAGTGAAGACCTGTAGTCGGTTCATCAAGAATATATAAAGTTTTTCCTGTACCGTATTTAGAAAGTTCCAAACTCAGTTTGACTCGTTGAGCCTCCCCTCCGCTGAGAGTGAGTGCACTTTGTCCGAGTTTGATGTAGTCGAGTCCAACAGAGACAAGGGTATCTATCTTGCGCTTGATACGAGGTATGGCACTGAAGAATTCAGAGGCTTCAGCCATGGTCATATCAAGCACTTCTGCAATATTTTTCCCTTTGTAACGAACCGACAGCGTCTCTTTGTTGAATCTTTTGCCATGGCATACATCACACGTGACATACACATCGGGAAGAAAGTTCATCTCGATTTTCAATGTTCCATCACCTTGGCAATTCTCACATCTGCCTCCGGCAACATTGAAAGAAAATCTACCGCTTTTATATCCACGTGCCTTGCTGTCGGGAAGAGATGCAAACAGCTCCCGTATGGCTGTAAACACACCAACATATGTTGCAGGGTTACTACGTGGGGTGCGACCTATAGGACTCTGATCGATATTGATCAGCTTGTCGATGTTTTCTACACCACTGATCGCTCCGAACCCATCATAATCAGGTAGTTTATTGTTGAGTTGTCGTTTGACTGCAGGAAGCAGCACCTCATTGAGCAAGGAACTTTTTCCACTTCCTGAGACACCGGTAAGCACCACAAGCTTGCCCAAAGGAATATCGACATCTATATGCTTGAGATTATTCTTGCAAGCACCTTCAATTCGAATTACCTTCCCGCTCCCCTTTCTTCTTTTTTTGGGAATAGGCATATTCAAAACACCGCTGAGATATCTTCCAGTAATGCTTTCTGGATTGTGTTCAATCTCAAAAGGCGTTCCTTGAGCGATGATGAAACCACCATGAACACCTGCTCCAGGACCAAGATCGACGATGTAGTCTGCTTCCCTGATCGTGGCCTCATCATGTTCAACCACCAAAACGGTATTACCTATGTCTCTCAGATTCTTAAGAGTATCAATGAGTTTTTGGTTATCACGTTGATGCAATCCGATGGAAGGTTCATCCAAAACGTACAAAACTCCACTCAAGGCTGAACCAATCTGGGTAGCTAAACGAATTCTTTGGGCTTCTCCACCACTGAGGGTTGCGCTGCTACGGTCCAAAGAAAGATAATTCAATCCTACATTGGAAAGAAACTGCAAGCGTGCACGAATCTCCTTAAGTACTTGAGCAGATATTATCTGTTGATTTTCCGTCATTGTTAGAATCTGAAAAAACTGTACTGATTCTTTTACCGATAATCTCGAAACTTCCATGATGTTCTTGCCTTGAATGGTTACAGCCAAGGATTCCGGGCGTAATCGATCACCATGGCATGTCGTGCAAACATGAGAAGTCTGAAAACTGTTCATCCACATGCGAATCTGCATACTATTGGTTTCATAATACCTGCGTTGCAAATCGGGAATTATCCCACTGAAGGGTTTTTCCATCTTATATTCGCGCTTCTGTTTTTCTTGCTTATATTCGATGGTGAGTGAATCTTTGGTTCCATAAAGTATGGCAGCAATCGTCTGGGAAGGTAAATCCTTGAAAGGCGTATCCAAGGTAAATCCCAGATGCTTTGATAACGCCAACATTTGTGAACGAGCCCATTCAGCATCGGGGTTCATGGTTGCAATTGCACCTTCATTAAAGCTTTTCGAATAGTCAGGGATAATCAAGTCAGGATCAAATTCCGTTTTGACTCCCAGACCATTACAATCAGGACAAGCACCAAAGGGATTGTTGAAACTGAAAAGTCTGGGTTCCAAATCAGGAAAGGTCAGTCCGCAATGGGGACAGCTGTTCCTTTCACTATAAATTTCATCATGTTCTGAACCATCCTCAGCAATGAATGTCACCTTAACCAGGCCGTTGGTCATTTCATTACAGGTTTCAATGCTGGAAGCCAATCGTTGTCGTACATCAGGTCGAAGAATCAATCGATCAACGACGATGTCAATCGAGTGTTTATATTGTTTTTCCAAAGAAATGGGCTCATCCAAGGAAAGCATGGTTCCATCAACTTTGACACGTTGAAAACCAGAAGCCTTGGCATCTTCAAATACTTTCTTGAATTCACCCTTTCTTGCAATCGCTACTGGCGCACTTACTACAATCTTACTCTCATCTTGAGCATGATAAATGGCATCAATAATCTGGTCGACACTCATTTCTGTAATTTCACGACCACATTGGTGGCAGTGGGGAACCCCTACCCGTGAAAAAAGAAGGCGATAGTAGTCATAGATTTCTGTATTCGTGCCTACCGTAGAACGCGGATTTTTATGTGTTGATTTTTGCTCAATGGCGATAGCCGGGCTCAAACCTTCGATATAGTCGACATCAGGTTTGTCCATCCGATCCAAGAACATTCTTGCATACGAACTCAGGCTCTCTACATATCTGCGTTGACCTTCTGCAAAAATAGTATCGAAGGCAAGTGAACTCTTGCCACTACCAGAGATGCCGCTGATCACAATCAGTTTATCCTTCTCCAGTTCAATATCAATATTCTTAAGATTGTGCTCTCTGGCACCTTTAATGATTAGTTTATTCTGCATTCCTTACCGCTTCCAACACCGCTTCTTTGGCGTTATCAAGAGTTAATTTTTTGACCAATTTTCCTTTTTCATATAGAAACAAGTCTCGACCAATGCCGGTAATCGCTATATCTGCATGCTTGGCTTCACCTGGACCATTGACCTGACAGCCCATGATAGCAACAGTAAGATCCTTCTGAATTACAAGCAAATCTTTTTCTATCGAGGATAAAAAGCCTTGAGAATCAAAGCTATGACGACCACAACGGGGACAACTTACGATTCTGATTCCACCTTTTCGCAATCCTAACGTACGCAATAGTTCCACCCCCGCCTGCACTTCCGTTTCGATAGCTCCAGTGATGCTGATTCGGAGGGTATTTCCTATCCCCTGCTCCAACAACCTTCCAAGAACCCAAGTGGAACGAGTAACGGATGAAACGACCGATCCTGCTTCGGTAACCCCTACATGCAAAGGATATCCTGATTGTGAAGCAAACAGAACATTGGCATCATAGGTGGTCTGCACATCACTTGCCTTAAGAGAAACAACAGAGTTTGTGAAACCAGAGCTTTCAAACCAATCCAGGTACTCCAAAGCAGAGTTGCACATCAAGGTATCCATTGAATCATTCCCTTTTGGCAAGGAACCACTGTTCAAGCCGATGCGGATGGCAATATTGTGGTCAAGAGCGCTTTTTACAACCTCATCAACCTTCCATCGAGCACCAATATTTCCTGGATTGATCCGAATCTTCTGACAACCGCATTCTATGGCATCAAGGGCCAGTTTATAGTCAAAGTGAATATCAGCTACCAAGGGGATTGGACTATGCTTGCATAAGTATGAAAAACTTTCATGATCATCATCACTAGGATAGGAAAAACGGATAATATCGCATCCCATGGCATTCAATGTACCAATTCTTCTCAACAACTCATCAAGTTCTTCCTGATCGTGAGGGATGGCATTATCATACAT
>Ga0172378_10002769_pt1 | contig 16473 bp, 13 predicted proteins | sample GrowelOW332metaG_FD_119755 | JGI IMG/M metagenome (GOLD analysis project Ga0172378, IMG submission 119755) | Groundwater microbial communities from an aquifer near a municipal landfill in Southern Ontario, Canada - Pumphouse #3_1 metaG | ecosystem: Environmental > Aquatic > Deep subsurface >... | reverse complement strand
TAACAAATCCCCATTTTTGATTTAACCATGGATAATACATACCAACGATAATATCTGTAGGGATAGAAATTAATTTATATAGAAAAAATTTGTAGAAAAAAACAAAGGCAACGCTAACCAAAAAAATAATTGGAAGTATTTTATTTAGATTTTTTCTAAAAAATTTAAACATTTTTAAATTTATCAAATATTTCTTGATCAGTTAGTTTTGAAAAAACTATTGGCGGAGAAGATTTTTTAATTTGTTTTTTAGCAGCAAGAATTATTTTAATATAATTTGGCCCAGATAGAACTCTCCCCATCATGGCAAATTTATTAGATAAAAGAAGTTTAGGATTATTAATATTTCGCCAATTAGATAAAAGACGATTTCTTTCTTTGACATAATTTAAAAGATTTTTGGAAAATTTTGACATAGTCGCCTCGTGATGGTGTTCAACGACACATTTTGGTTCCCATAAAAGCGTGTAACCTGATTTCCAAGCTCGAAGACCCAAGTCTAGATCTTCACAATAAAAAGGTTCATAAATTTTGTCAAAGCCACCTAGTTTTTGAAATAAATCTTTTCTAACAATTGAGCCACCACCAGAAATCCAGGCAGTAATATGAGTTTTTTTTATGTCTTTTCCTGGTTCATGTTGAAGATAACCATTAGCCCAAAAAATTCTAGCCCAATTTTCGTTTTCCAATTCAGCAAAACCAATTCCAAAAACATTTGGATCAGAAAAATGAGTCAAAGCATTTTTAATATAATCTTTATGAGGATAAATATCGCTATTTAACATGACAACAAAATCCCCTTTACTTTGAAAAATTGCGTTATTTGAATTTTTTCCAAATCCTAAATTCTTTTTATTGGCAATTATTTTTAAAATAGAGTATTTCTTTTGAAGTTCTTTTAAATATTCAACGCTTTTGTCTGAAGAACAATCATCAGTAACAATGATTTCTTGAGCTTCTGGACTCATTTTAATTACTTGTTCTAGATTTTTTTTAAGTAAATTTAAACCATTCCAATTCGTAACAACAACAGAGATTTTCATATTATTTTTTTATTAAATTTAATAGCTCTTTTTCAAAGTTATCTTTTGAAAAATTTTGACATTTAATGGTGGCTTTTTTAGACATTCTTTTTAAATCTTCTGCTGATTCAATTAAACTTTTAGTTTTTAAAACCAATTCATCGATAGTAGTCCATAAATAACCATCAATTCCATCAGAAATGATTTCAGGAATACCACCCTTGGAAATAACTACTGGAACTAATCCAGAAGCCATAGCCTCCACGACTGTCATGCCAAAATGTTCGGTGTTTTCGGGATGAATATTTTCATCAACACCATAACCAGCAGCATGCCAATATATTTTAGATTTTGAATAAATATCTTTAAGTTCTGTAAAACTAGGATTGATGATAAAATCGATTGGTAAACCAGCGGCTTTTTCTTTTAAGTATTTTAAATAAGAATTTTCATTTGGTTTACTAAGGCTGCCACCAGCCAAAACTAATCTCCAACCAGCAACTTTTTCTTCTTCGAATAATTTTTTGAAAGCATCTATTAAAATATCTTGTTTTTTAGCATTTAAAATATTGTCAAAACGACCAACTGATAAAATAATATTTTTTGGATCATCTTCCGGTTCGAATTTATCAACATCAACAGGAGGATAGAGAACACTAATTTTAGAGGATAAACCATTTTGATAAAATTTAGCGGTAAACTGAGAATTACAAACTATTTTAGAAAATAGAAATAATTTTGAATTATTAATTATCTTATTAAGTATTTTTTTATTATTAGAAAAAGGAACTTGAATATGGAGTATGTTTTGTTTAGCAAAAACTAAGGGAACACTACCGTCACCAAGATAAAATAAAACATCATACTCACGAGTAGTTTTAAATTTATTAATTAAACCAGTGATTTTTTGACGGATTTTTTGGGGATTAAGAGAATGATTAACAAATTGAGTTAAATTTTGTTCTTCTTCTAAAAAATCAATTTGTTTGGGCTTAATTTGAAAAATATCTTCGACTAAATTTAAACCATCTAAATTTAAAGAAAATCTTTTAGTCGCTTTTTCAATTAAGGTTTGATCCCCAGACCAAAATAAATCGACTTTATAACCATGTTTCAATAAAATTTCGGCAACAGTTAGACAGTATCTTTCACCTCCACCAAGGGTGTCTAAATAAGGATCATAAATTGCAACTCTTTTTACCATCAAATTTATAATAACACTAAATTTGCTTGTTTTGTTTTTGTTGAATTTCCCAAAGTCTGGCATAAATTAAAAAAGTGTCATAGGTTTCAAATAAAACTGAAATCCAACCAACTGTACCATCTTTCCACATTTTTTGAATAATTAATCTTTCCCAAATTTTGGTTAACATCATTCTAATAAAACGCCACCAAACCACTGGTGGATGATTGTTCTGAAAAAGAGCTTGAGCTTCCATATCTGTCCAGACGAGAGTTTTATTGACCATAGAAGCAAGATCTCGGTGAGTGTAATGAAGAAGGTTTGATTTTAAATGCTCTAGACGGCCGTCAATTATTGGTTCTTCGTGAAGGATACCTTTGTAACCTTTAAAATATTTTTTGCAATAAAGCCTTTTAATATAGTCTGGATATGAACCACCATAACGAACTCGATGCCCAAGATAATAATTGGCACGAGGAATGGCATAATGAGAAAATTGATTATTTTTAGTATTTATTTTTTTAATTATTTCCTTTTTTAATTTCGGAGTGATTCTTTCATCAGCATCAATGTATAAAAGCCAGTCTTTGGTAGCATTTTTGAAACCTAAATTTCTCCATTTGGAAAAATTTCGATTATATTCATCAATAGTTTTAACTATTTTTATGGCAGGAATATTTTTTCGGGCGAGATTAATAGTATTGTCAGTAGAATTAGCCGCAACTAATATAATTTCATCAACCCAGTCACACGACTTAAGACAATCAATAATCATTTTTTCTTCATTACCAGCCAAAACAATAATGGAAAGATTTTTAGTAATCATTGCCAACTCCCCTTATTCATTTTATTTCGATAGAGATCAATAACAGCAAGACGTTGCCATTTTGAGGGACTAAATAAAAATTTGATTGATTCTCTAAAAATGGCAAATTTTGTCCTAAATTTAGCGTATTTATAGGTAAAATAAATTCTATTTCGAGTAATAAAATAATTTTGTAAATTTCCTGGTCCACCAGTTGAACCAGAATTTAGATGCCAAATAATTGAGTTAGGAATGCAAGCCATTTTAAAATCAGCAAGTTTGGCTCTTTGACAAAAATCAACATCTTCAAAATACATAAAATATTTATCATCTAATTTGCCAATGGTTTCAAAAACTTGACGACGAGCCATTAAACAACAACCACTAATAAAATCAACGTTATTAATATTTTTATTAAACTGACCATGGTCAATTTCATCTATACTAATATTGCTACCGTAAATATTATCCCAGTCCATTTGACCACCCATTGACCAAATAACTTTTCCTAAATCTTTTTGAGAATAACGGTCTTGGTGAAACTCATATCCTGGAGCAAAATAGATTTTAGGACCAATAATGTCGTAATTATCCGATTCTTTAAATAATTCTTCTAAAAAATTTGGAGCAACCAGAACATCATTATTCAAAAGAACAAGAAAATCAAAATTATTATTAAGGGCATAATCAATACCAAAATTATTACCACCAGCATAACCAAGATTAGCTCCAGTGTTTAAAATTTTAATTAATGAATTCTTTTTATACTCTTTATTAAATTTTTCAATTGAGTCATCAGTGGAACCATTATCGACCAAAATTATTTCATAATTAAATAAAGTATGTTTAATTTTAAGAAGAGAAGCAATAGTTTCAATTGTAAGTTTTGGTTGTTTCCAGTTTAGAACGATGATGGCAATTTTTTTCATGAAACTAAAAATTTTTAGTTAGATAATTTAAGGTTAAGCGAATTTTAAGCAAAAATCTTTTAAAAAAACTAGGAGAATATTCATTTTTAAAATATTTATTGAACCAAAAATCGTATTCAAAAACAGTTTCTTGACTAGCAGAAACAAAAGATTCTTTAGTGATGGATTTTTCTTGACTGCCTTGTTTTTCCCAAAGTCTAATATAAATCAAAGCAATAGCAAACGCCTGTAGTACGGAAAAAATTAAACCGTGAAAACCATCTTTGTAACCTTCAGCAAAAAAGAAGCGACTATTAAACTCTTTAATTGGTTTTAAAAGAAAATCACTTGTTTTTAATTTATAGTTTTGAGTAAATAGTTCATCGGCTTGAATCCCGCTATAACGAACAGCCCGAGTGACAAATTGACTGACATTAGTATAATTATTGTGATTAATAGCCATTTTTTCAGAATCTAAAAGGGTTAGTCCATTACCCTTAGTAATTGGTTGGCTGTGAATTTCTTTTTTCCAAGTGACAGTACCTTTTTTAAAAAAACGAATTAAATAATCAGGCCAACAATTAGAATGACGAATCCATTTTCCAAAAATAATATTTTTTCGAGGAATTTTGACAAAATCAACATCAGTTCTTTTGGTAATAGAAAGTAATTCTTTTTTAAGGGTTTTATTTAAAAATTCATCGGGATCGAGAAGTAAAATCCATTTTCCATTAGCCTTTGAAATAGCAAAATTTCTGGCTGGTTCGACAAATTTCATTGGACGATAAGAAAAAACTTGAGCACCAGCTTTTTTGGCAACTTCTTTACTGTTATCAGAAGAATTCATATCGACAACAATTATTTCGTCGGCTAAGTTTTTAATAGAGTGAAGGCATTTGGTTAAAGCGTCAGCTTCATTTCGAACATTAATGACAGCCGAAATATTAGGTTTGTTTTTCATAATTGAATGCCTTATTTTATCACTTATTGACTTTGTAAATCCTGACTTGACTATTATCAAAGATTTCGTCAATTTGAAGATCAAAAGCACTTAGTAAAAATTCTTGATCATTGACTAAATAAATATAGCTAATGTTGTTATTTAGAAGGAAACCACGGGTAAAATATTTATCTGAAGTGGTAAAGAATTTTTCTTCATTGGTTCGTCTTTGTTTCCAATCGAAACCGGTAATATCAAGATTCATTTCATCTTCTAAAAATGTTTGTTTATTACTGAAAGCAGAAACATAGGAAGTGGTTTCATAAGCGTATAAAGGAATTGGGGTGGACATTATTTCTTTCTTGTATTTATCGTAAGGATAAGTTAAAACAAAACCATTTGGTTGATTTTTTAGAAAATTTAAAGCTTCAATTTCAGTATTAGGTAGTGTGGCTGGAGCTGGATTAGATAAATATCTCTTGACTGTTTCCCAATTAGAAATTAAAGTGGTAACAATAATTAAAATAAAAATAATTTTATTTAATTTGTTTGGTTTTGATTTAATTAAGAAAAAAGTTAAAAAAATATTCGATAAAAAGAGCGAATAATACATAAATTGAATTGTGTTCCAACTGGTCCCCTGTTGAATAAAAAACAGAGGAATTAAAGCAGTGATTAAAATTGTGAGAAATAAGGGAAATTTTAAAATATTTTTAAATTGCTTAAAAGAAAAAATACCTAAAATTCTCCAAGAAAAATTACCTAAATAAAAAATAGCGATAGAAAAAAGATAAAGACAAATTAATCTTGGTCCGATAAGACCACTACTTTCAAGGCTATAACGCATATTGGCAAGAAAAGGAATATAAAGACGATCTGGAGACTCGATAAGGCTGTTTACAAACCAAAAAGGTTGAAAAATAAAAAGAGAAGCAGAGGTTGAATTATAGATACGAAAAATTAAGTAAGCTAAGGGTAAAGAAATTAAAAGTAAAAGTCCTGGTTTTTTATTTTTTTTAAAAGAAATTAGTGAATAAAATCCAAAAATTAAATAGACAACTACTCCACCATAAGCTTTGGTAATTGGGGTTAAAATTAAAATCAAAATAATAAAAAGATTTTTTAATATAGAATTTATCTTTTTATCTAGGATTAAAAGCAAAAGTAGATTGATAAAAATTAAAGATAAAACAAACGGAGGGTTGAGTTGATTTGAAGCCGATTGCATTGACCAAAAAAGCGATTCTCCAGAAATTGTGCCATTGCGAAATAAAGTAATAATCCAACCAAAAGAATTCGCAAAAGCGTTTAGAAAAATTAAAATAATTCCACCGAAAAAGTTTGAAGTTAGTTTCTTACCAAGGAAAAATGAAGTTATCAATAAAATTAAGGTTGAAATTATGGGAAAAATTTGAAAATACCAAAGAGTGCTGGATAAATGGGTAATAAAAGAAAAAGAAGAAATTATGATGTCAAAAAAAGGATGATAATTTTTTAGAGTTTCTCCAGCTAAAATAGGTAAATCAATCTTAAGTGGGTTTTTAATATGATTTATTAAACTTAGGTGCCAAATAGCGTCGTGGCCATTACTGCCCCAGAAACCAAGACCGTAATTATATTTAAGACCACTGCGAATGACTGGTAAAATTTGAATCAAAAAACAAGGAATAAAAATTAACCAAAAAATTATTTTTTGTTTCTTAGACATGATAGTTGATTCCAAAACCAAATAATTTCTTCTTTAGAAAAAATAAATGTGTACAAACCGTAAACTAAAACGGCAATTAAAATTTTACTTATTATATTAATGAAACTACTTAAATTTAAAGTTTGGAATAAAACACAAGGAATAATCATTAAAATAGTCGCTATAGTTGGGTGAATTATTACTTTCAAAATATGAACATCAAAAACTTTTTTAGCAACAAACCAAACTATAAAGGAACTGACGCCGACAATTAAAGTTGCCCAGGCAGTACCAATATAACCAAATTTATAACTTAAAATTGGGAAAAATATCCAAGTTAAAGTGGTCCACATAATCATAAATTTAGTGGTTATGGTAATTTTTCCAACAGCATTAAAAGCATTAGTTAAAGGAGTGGTGATTGAGGCGATAATGACATTGGCAGCATACAAATAGAGAGGGAAAACAGCTGGGGCCCATTTGGTGTATTTAGGAATAAAATTGACAATGTCAGGGGCAATGAGAGCAATTCCCGCAGTCATAGGGAAAACAACAATAGCAATAAAATAAATACTTTTTTCGAGTGATTTCTTTAAAAAATCTTTATTGTCCTGAATACGGGCAAAAGTTGGAAAAGTAACTTTCATGATAGCGTCCATGAAACTTAAGGCCATTTTAGGGCCTTTTTGAGCCCAAGAAAGAATTCCAAAAGATTCACGACCAATAATTCCGGCGACTAAAAGATTAGATAAACGATCTTTGGCCATGGAAATAAAAGAATTTAATTGATACGGAATTCCAAATTTAAAAAGTGTTTTAGCAGAGTCCTTGTTTAAAGCAAAACCAACTGGCCAAAAACTAAATTTATAGATGATAACTAAACCAACAAAACTACGAATAAAAGTGGCAATAGCATAAGAATAAGCGCCAAAACCTAAGAAAGCAAAAAGAACAGCAAAAACGTAAAAACAAGTATTCTCGATAATATCGATAGTAGAAATTAATTTGAAATTAAGCTTTCTTTCTAGTAAAACAGAAGGAACAGTTTTAAGAGAAGCAGCGACGAAAGAAAAACAAAGAGAAACAAAAATCCAAAATTCTTTAGCACCATAACCTTTAGCTAGACTAAATTTAGAATAAACAAAATAAACAACAATTAGAGAAGTAATGACTAAAATTTGTTGAATAGTAAAAGTAGTCCGAAGATCTTCTTTTTTAATTTCACTTTTCTTTTGAATTAGAGCAGCGGCTAAGCCAATATCAGAAAAATACCCCAAAATACTGACAGATTCAGAGACAATGGCAAATAAACCAACATCAGCAGTTCCTAATAAAATGGTTAACAAAAAGAAACCTACAACAGAAATAGCTTGAATACCAACATTTCTAAGAGATAGAAATAAAACATTTTTGGTTGTTTTATGTTTTATCTCTTGAAGATCAATTTCTTCCATAAAGGTCTTAATAAATAAAGAGTTAAACATAACCAGGCAACCAGAGAAATATAATTAGAAATGATCCTAATTGAGGTATTTTTTAATTTTACATAAATTTGATGTTCACCAGCTTTTAAGTTAATCACCATACGACCAAGTTCTGGTTCAATTTCATAATCTATTTTTTGACCTTTATCAGTGATTTCAAAATTTGGAAAAGCTAATTGAGAAATGGTAATTTCAGCATCTTTATTTAAAAATAAATTAAAATAAAGCCAATCTGTTCCTTTTTTTTGACCAGACATAGTAATTAAGGCTTCCTGAGGTTCAATTTTATCAACATACGGAGTAGCGACTGATTTAGCGGCAGTACTGGCTGTTTTTGGAAGATAATCATAAATACCAGAAGTAGTTTGATTTTCCCAGGCCTTTCCTGAAAATTTTTGTTCATCAGTTAATGGACCACTGGTGATTGGATGAAAATAATTTAAATTAAGAACTAACAAAAGAGTAATAATTAAGTAAATAATGACAGTACCCCATTTTTTATTATTTTTTTTCTTAAAAATATATTTTTCAAAAATAAGTGGGAGAACACCAACTGAGAGAGAAAGTAAAAAAGCAGTATGGTTTAAAAATCGCCAAGGAAATTGGATCTTTTGAATGGGAGTAAAAATCTGCCAAATGAAAGTTGATTTATTGTGGACCATAAAAATGCTAAAAAGACCCATTGCTATAAGAAAAACAGATAAGATGATTTTTTTATCTATTTTTTTCTTTTTAATCAAAAAAATGATTGAAGATAAGACTATTAGAAGTGGAATAATCCAGTGAAGATAACCAACCATGAAAGACATACCATCGTTAGGACCCCAAACTGATGGCCCATCACTCCAAAAATTACTAATAAATAGTTGATTAATGGAAGCAAAGTGAACAGACCAAGTATAATAGCCTTCAAACATGGACTCAACTTGAGTATATTTAGTTTCAAAAAGAACAGGTAAAGTGAAAAAAGCAGTTAAAAATAAAGCGAAAATTCCAGAAAATAAAAATTTAAAAAATAAAGGTATTTGTTTAAATATTTTTTTAGAAAAAACGATTTTTTTATCGACTATCAACCAAAATAAACACCAAGCTAAGAAAAATGGAGTAAAAGTTAAAACCATGGGATTATGGGATAAAAGCAAACCAACATAACCGAGGGAAATACCAATTATATTTTTTAGTTTACCGTCTTTGATAAGCTTGTAGGAAAAATAAAAAATCAGAGGAAAAAAGACGGCTGCCCAGGCTTCATTATAGGCACCACGAACATAAATATTGAGAGCATGGTAGGGAGCATAAGTATAGAAAAGAGCTGAGACAAAACTCCCGAATGAACCAAAAATTTCGGCAGCCAAAAGATACATAAAAAAAGTCGATAAAATAATCTGAGTAACGGCAATCATTTTAGCTGAAGTGACAAAAGAAAGACCAAAAGTTCGATAAACTTGACCAACAATATAAGGCATAGGGGGATAAAAGTTAAAAAGTGGATAGCCATATTCATAACCTAAATCAGGAGACCAACGACAAGGTATTTGACCATCTTTAAGGCATTTTTCCATTTCTAACTGACGGATCATTTGCATATCGTCGTGCATATTATAGTAACCAGGTTTAAGTAAAAAACAAAAAGCAGGAATGGTTAAAATAAAAAGAATTACGGGGAAGAAAAATTTTGACTTATAAAAAGATTTCAAAAAAGTCTTAAGTGCCATGTTTTTATTGTACTATAAAGTCGTTTATAGCTGGAAAAGTAATAATTGATCATCATCTGGTTTATCGAAAGACTTAATGAGTTTTAATTGATTTAATTGGTTAGAATTAATTTTTAGACGAGATTTGTTAATTAGAAGATAAACTTCGTCACCATGATTTTTAGCATCGACAAGACCAGCTGGCACTTCAGTAAAACCAAGACCTTCACCAATAATGGTTAAATGAGAGATTTTATTACTATATATTTGTAATCCATCTGGAAGTGTACCAAAAGCGCCTTCAGTACCAACAATAACATTGGCAATTTGAGCTCGTTGTTTTAAAAAGTCAGCCGATTTTTTAATTCCCCACCCCGAAGTCCAATCGGTTAAATAGCCTTGTTCGGTGGAAAATAATTTTTGGTGAAAAGGATCGACAGAAATTTTATAAATAAAATTTATATTTAAAATAAAAACAGCTATTAATAATAGTATTTTGAATAAATTTGATTTAATTTTGTTTAAGAAATTTGTAAACCCGATGGAAATTAAGATAATTAAAGCGGGAAGGGTAAAAAGAATATAGCGAGCGGTAAAAACTTTAGCCATGGCAGCATTAGCAATTAACGGTAGAATCCACCAACAAATTAAAACTAAATATTTATAATTAAGATTTTTAGCTTTTTTATTTTTAATAAAAAGTAAAATTAATCCAGCTAAGCTAATAATTAAAAGTGGCCAAGAGATGTATTTGTTGTAGATAAAAAAAGTATCAATTAGATGTGGTTTTAATGGATCAAGCGGATGTTTTAGAATATCTGTAATTGACCAAATATAGTCTTTATTACGAAGAGCAATCATTTGAAATTGAGGACCGAGTTGAAGAATGTTATAAATCAAAAATCCAATAAAAATGGAAATTATGGGTAAAAAGAATGATTTTGGTTGACGCCAATTTAAAAAAACAAAGGTAGCAAGAGATAAAACGACAAAATAAATGGCTGGAGATTTGGTTAACCAAGCTAAACCAAGGGCAAAACCAAGAATTAAAGATAAGTCTAGACGAGGGAATTTTGATAAAAGTAAAACTAAAAATAGGCATAATGCTCCAAAAAAAGATAAAAGTGTGTCGGCTAAAGCCATTCGGTCAAAGAAAAAAGTAAATGGAATTAGAATGTATAGTAAGGAAGTAAAAATTGATGGATAAAAGTTATCAATAATAGATTGTCGAAGAAAACGAAAAATATCTTTTTCTTTACTGTCGTAAGACAAAAAGATGGCGGTTAACAGAAATAACACAATTATGAGACCAAAACCAGCAAAAACAGAAACAATACGGCCACTAACAAGAGGGTCAGAGAAAAATTTAAGAATGACAGCATTAACCCACATAAAAAGTGGTTGTTTACCGTCAGTTTGAGGAACAAAACGAAGAGTTCCCTCTGATTTAATTAATTGAGCCCAACGGATATAAATAGCTTCATCACCAAAAACAGGAATAGATGTTAAATGTTGTAATCGAGAAAAAAAATAAAGACAACAAATTGAAATTAAAACTAAAAAACGAACAAATTTATTTTTGATCATAAACGCCTTGAATATTGTTTTTAACAACTCTAAAAATTTCTTGAAGCATTTGTTTTGATTCTTTTTTAAAACGAGTACCATCATCTCCTTTGGTGGTACTTAAATCTTCATTTTTCCATTTAACTTCAACTTCTTTTATTTTATATCCCCATTTTTGGGCCATAAATAAAAGCTCAACATCAAAAGCAGAAACACGCCAACCTTTTTTATCTGATTTATCTTTAAAAAATTGAAGATTTGGAAATAATTTTTTGGCTAAATCAGTTTTCATGGCTTTAAAACCACATTGGGTATCAATTATTTTAGGAAGTAAAACTAAACGACGACCCATTAAAAATCCTCTAGCCATAATTTTTCTAATAAAAGTATTACCTTCACGGGAAACACCACGAGAACCAATAACTACATCGTAACCTTTATCAAAAAATGGCATTAATTTAATTACTTCTTTTAAAGGAGTGGATTGATCCATGTCGGTGAATAAAACTACAGGGTATTTGGCTTCTTTGATTCCGCCCCAAACAGCCGATGGTTTACCACCATGGGGAAGGTCTAGAATTCTGAAACCTTGATGTTTACTGACAAAATATTCAATTAATTTGAGGCTATTATCGGTAGATTCATCATTACAGATTAAAACTTCCCAGTTAAACTTTTGGGTTTTAAGAAAATCAAAAACTTCATTTAAAACGCCATTTTTTATATTATTTTCTTCGTTGTAACAAGGGATTATAATTGATAGTGAATTCATTAATTGAATTATACAATCAATTCGTTTGATTGAAAAATAGACGTTGTGCTACTTATTTAATAAAATGCTTGAAATAAGAAAGACATTAAGAGTAAAAACTTTGGTAGTTCTGGGAGTAATTTTGCTGGTCGGCTTAGTAATGAGAACTTATAATTTCGAAAAATCATTTATTTTTGCACATGATCAAGATTTGTATTCTTGGATTGCTAAAGATATTGTTGTTAATAAACACATGAGATCTGTTGGGCAATTAACTAGTGTCGATGGTGTTTTTATTGGTCCTCTTTACTATTATATTATGGCTTTTACTTATCTTTTGTTTAAAATGAACCCAATTAGTGCCATTATTCCACTAACAATAATTGGTTTAGGAACAGTATTAAGTTTTTATATTTTTGGTAAAAAATATTTCTCTGAAAGAGTTGGTTTAACTATGGCGTTCATTTATGCTGTTTCTTACGGAGCGGCTTCTTACGATAAATGGTCTTGCCCAACTGAATTAGCGATACTTTGGACAGTTTGGTTTTTATATTTAATATTTGGTATGTTTAAAAAAAATGTAAGATTGATACCATTTTTTGGCGTATTAATAGGACTTACTTACCATATTCATATTGCTCTGGTGCCAATACTTCCAATTGCAATTATGGCATTTTTTATGTCTGGAGGAAGTTTTAAAGATAATATTAAAAAGATAAAAATAAAAAATTTTTTGATAACTCTTTTATTATTTATTTTAGTGAGTAGTCCCTTTTGGATTTTTGAAATTAAACATAACTTTTCTCAGGTAAGAAGTGTTTTAACGGCAACACAAACAGATATGGGGCAGCCAACTGGATTATTAAAGTTTAAAAAGGTGGTAAACGCATCGGCAATTGAGATGCAACAAAGATTAGTAATTGGGTGGCCGATTAAACCAGTAGAGATGATTTGGCCTATTTTTTTATTAATGACCTATCTTGTTTATAAATTTAAAAAATTAAAAAGGAATGAAGTAATAGTTTTTTTCCTGTGGATTTTAATAATTGGAGCGGCTCAATTTGCTTCTAAAAGAATAGTCAGTGAATATTATTTCACCAATTATACGGCAATTTTTATATTAGTAATTTCTTTGTTTTTTGATATATTTTTAGATAAAAAACATTTAAGTAAGGTAGTTTTAGGGCTTAGTGGAGTTTATTTGTTGACTAATTGTTTGCGGTTGGTAAAGATTACTGAACAAATGAATGATTCTTATTTATACAGAAAACAGTTGGTTGAATATATTAAAAATGACCAACAAAAAAATAATTATCCTTGTGTGGGGATAAATTATGTAGCTAAATTTGGTGATGGTGTCGGGTTTAGATATTTATTTTGGTATGAAGGAATTGATGTAATTAAACCAAGTGGATCGGTACCAACATATAATATAGTTATTCCTTGGGAAACTAGTGCCAATGAAGTTAATAAAAAAATTGGTAGATTTGGAGTAGTTTTACCAACGCAGAATGAAGCTTCTAGTAATGAATGGTGTCAAGCAGTGGAAAATCAATTAGATCCTCTATTGGGATACGTGGACTAGTTTAAATATCTTAATACCGTTTATTTCCCATTGATTATCAATTTTGGCCCAACCAAAAGCAGCAACTGACCACTCTGGATTATTAATAGGATTACAGTCAATTTGAAATGGTTCACAAACAACAAATAATTGTTCGGCCAGACTATCTGGGAGGTCGACTATTTTGGCCTTTTTTGTGGCTAAAACATAACGATATGGCGGATCGTAGTTTTGTTTAGCAAGTAAAGCGAAATTAAAATTTTGATTATCAGAATTAAAAACAATTAAATCGGCAATTTTATTGACGGTTTGTAGTTGATTGTTTGGTTGATAACGGAAAGGATTGTTTAAAAAAGAAAAAATAGTAATTAAAATTAAAAAAGGGATGCCGATAAATTTAAATTTGTGGATTAAAAAGCCAGCGAGAAGAAAAACAGCTGGAAAAAGGAAAGCAAAATAATGATCGTAAATATGTTGTTTATAGAGAGCCAAAGCTACTAAACCAGACAAATACCAAAAGAAAATAATCCAAAATGAAGTTTTTTGTTTTTTAAATTTTAAAAGAAGGGGTAAAAGACCTATAGTTAGGACAATACTAATAATTAAGCCGACGGTTTCGTTTTTACCAGCCAAAAGACGAGTGTTAATTTGATTAAATAATGCGGGCATTTCAGGGATTGCTTTGTACGGTTTAATGTTGACAGTGGTTTCGCGTTGAGTGAAAAAAGTTAACAGAGATTTAATGTTTTGACCATTATGTTTAAGATCAAAAAGAATCTGAGGAGTAAGGGAAAAAATAAAAATTAAGGCGGCTAGAAGAGTAAATTTAATAAATGGTTTCAATTCTGAAGACTTTGACTTGACAAACTTAATAAGATTATAGAACCAAAAGAGACCCGTAATAGGTAAAAGAGCCAGTCCAAGATAATGGCTGTTCATGACCATAATAAAAGCTAGTGAAGCGTATAAGAAATATTGATATTTTTTAGATCGAAAAGCTTCAAAAAAGAAAAAAATAAAAAGTAAACTAAAAAACGGCATAATATTTGGATTCCAAATAAAATTGGAATATTTAATGACAACTGGAGAAATAGTAAAAAGAAAAGCAGATATTAGACCTACAGATCGATTAAACCAATGCTTACCTATAAAATAAAGTAAAAAAACAGTAGCAATACTAAGAAGAGCAATAAAAATTGCCGGGCCGACAGGATTGTAGTTGGCTAAAAATAAAGATGGAGCAATTAAATAATAAAACCAAGGGCCGAGATACATGTTACCAATGCTGGTTTGAGGCCCAATGAAAAATAGATTACCATGTTGAAGAAAATCTTTGATGATAGTAACGTCCCGACCTTGATCACCTAAAAATTCCATATAACCAGAGATTTTATAAAGACGAAGAAAAGAGGCTAAAATTAAAATGAGAATTAAAAGCCAGTGTTTTTTAAAAAATTTTTTAATCACGATGAAAATTAGTTTTAACCCAGAGTTTAAAAAGATCAGAAAAACTCTTAATAATAACCTTAAAGCTTCGACCAGTAGCTTTACCTTCAAGGCGAGGATAATGGTGAACTCCGATTTCAACAATTTTAAACCCAGCTTTTTTGGATTTAATCAAAAATTCACTACTAATGAAAGCTCCTCTTTCGGCTTCTAATTTAGGAATAGTGTCAATAACTTTTTTGTTAATTAATTTGAAGCCACAATCAATATCAGTAACACGAAGACCAAAGAGGATAAAAACAATTAGTTCCCAAATTTTCGAAGTAATAATGGCAGTTTTAGAAACTTGACGAGATAAATAATAACCAATGATGATGTCAGCTTTAGTTTTTTGCTGTTTTTCAATTAGTTTGGTTACTTCAGAAAAATCAAATTGACCATCAGCATCAGTGAAAGCAATCCATTTATATTGAGCATTGTAAACGCCACTTTTAAAAGCAGCCCCATAACCACGATTAGGGTTGTGGGTAATTATTTTTATTTGGTTTGGATATTCTTTTTTTATCTCTTCTAAGACCTTAGCAGTATTATCTTTTGAACCATCATTGATTAGAATTATTTCCCATTTTTCGGCTATTTTTTTAAGAATTGGAATAGTTTTATCGATAGTATTTTTGATATTTTTTTCTTCGTTATAGCAAGGGAAAAATACAGAAAGTTCATCAATTAAAAAATTGGTCATAGATAGAGTATAAGACAAATAAGGTTTAAAAAACAAGTTATTATTTTTTTGCTTGACAAATAGGCAATGTAGCAATATAATATCCTATAATTAAATATTAATAACGCAGGTGGAACACAAAATATTAAATCTTAGTTTAGCTTTAGGTGCAATATCGATTCTATTTTTATCGCTATTCAGTCCTACAAGGGCTTTCGGCTATAATGATACTGATATAGTTCAAAATATTTCTGTTGATAAAAAAGTACGTTCTCTTAGTGACACTGAATATTACGACAATATTGAATCTTCTAAAAAAACTTTTTATGAAGGTGATTTAATTGAGTTTCAAATTAATATTGAGAATATTGGAACTGAAGTGATGTATAACGTTAATGTTAAAGATTTATTACCTAAATATTTATCTTTGATTTTTTATCCTGGAACTTTTGATGATGATCAATATATTACTGAATGGAATATTGATAAATTAGAAGCTGGTGAAAGTAAAACTTATTTAATCAGAGCTAAAATTAATAACAGTTCCAAATTAAATGTTTTAACAAAACAAACTAATAAAGCTGAAGCTTGTGGTGCTGGCCAATGTGATGCCGATAATGCTAGTTATTATATTGGTAAAGTAATCGTACCGGCTACTGGTGCTTCTGATATTCTTTTAAAAACTGGTTTAGTGATTACAAC
>Ga0172378_10002768_pt1 | contig 16477 bp, 14 predicted proteins | sample GrowelOW332metaG_FD_119755 | JGI IMG/M metagenome (GOLD analysis project Ga0172378, IMG submission 119755) | Groundwater microbial communities from an aquifer near a municipal landfill in Southern Ontario, Canada - Pumphouse #3_1 metaG | ecosystem: Environmental > Aquatic > Deep subsurface >... | reverse complement strand
CATAACCTACTTCTGTTACAAAAATATCTACGGTTTCTCCCGGCGTTGTAACAGTCAATACTTTATCTCTTATTGAAGATAAACGTCCTTTGCGAACAAGGGGAGCCATAACAACCGTACATTTGCTGCCGGCAGCGGCATCCACATGACCACCCGGTGCACCACGCACTACGCCATCAACCCCAGTAATTACATTAACATTAAAATCAATGTCAATATCCAAAGCACCTAGCATAACATAGTCTAAACGATTTACATATGCTCCTTTATTAAAAGGATCAGCATACTCTGAAGTGCTAATTTCAAAATGACCGGGAGTCTTATGTACTGATTCTACAGAAGCAAAATCAAAATCTTGGGAATCCATAATAGCCCCTATAAAACCTTCCTTTAATAAATCAATCATGGGTTTTGTACAACCGCCTACAGTAAAACCAATTTTTATGCCAGCTTCCTCCAACATAGGACGCAAAAACCTAGTTACGGCAAGAGACGGTCCCCCACCTCCTGTTTGGAAAGAAAAGCCATCCTTAAAATAAGGCGTATATTTCATAATAAGAGCCGCATTTTCAGCTAGAATTAATTCCCTAGGGTTTTCTGTCATACGCATTGTGTGATTAGCAATTTTTTCGGAATCACCAATTTTATCAACCACCACAACATAATCAACATCACTGCAGCTTATGCTGGCAGGCACATTGGGAAAGGGCACCAAGGTATCTGTAACGATTACAACTCTATCCGCATATCTTGCATCTACCTCTCCATAAGAGAGCACGCCGCAATCGGAAATGCCACCTTGTCCGCAGGCATTACCATAATCATCACTTGTGGGAGCTCCAAGGAAGGCTACATCTATGTGCACTGCCCCGGAAGCAATTGCAGCAGCCCTGCCACCATGTGAGCGTATATAAGCTACATTTTTCAACTTGCCATCAGAAATCGCCTTGCCTATTTTACCACGTAGTCCACTAGAGGAAATACCTGTGATAACACCGCTTTCTATCAAGGGAACCAAAGCATCCTGTGCTGTTCCCAACGAAGTTGCGCATATCATTATATCCTTAATACCCAACTCAGCAATAGCCTGCATAACCATACAAACCACATAATCTCCGTCACGGAAATGATGATGAAAAGAAACCGTCATGCCATCTTCTAACCCACAAGCCATAATAGCAGCCTTTAAATCAGGTAATACTTTACTAGCGTTAGGGTCACTTAAAGCTACTGTTTTACTAGCTACTTTGTTATAAACCTTCTTGTCAAAAGCAAAGGCACCTTGAAAAACCTGTTTGCCATCTTTAAGAAATTCATCGGGGATCTCCCGTCCCACGTTGTTCTTCATAAATATCATTCCCCCTTGTACGCGCCTGCAGCTTTTGCAAGAGCCATAATACGTTCTGCGCCTTCGAGCATAGCAACGTCAATCATGTCGTCTCCTACCATAAATACGCCAACACCCTCTTTAGCCTCATTACTCAATTTATTAATAATGCTTTGAGCCTTTTCAATTTCTTGAGCGGTAGGTGTGAAAACCTTATTGATAACAGGAATCTGCGATGGATGAATAACTGATTTGCCATCAAACCCCATATCATAAATAAGACTGGTATCTTTCTCAAGACCTTCATAATCTTTAACCTTAGTATGTACCGTGTCATAGCATTGAACCCCGGCAGCTCTAGCAGCTAGTACTATTTGTGCCCTAGCGGCATAAAGTTCGGCTCCGTCAGCACGACGACGTGCATGCATAGAACGCATGAAGTCTCCTGCACCAATAGAAATACCGAAAATTCTCTCAGAGGCTATACTCAATTCATAAGCATTACGTACCCCCATAGGAGTTTCAATGGCAATCTGTAAAAGAGTACTGCCGATAGGTCGATTAAATTCTTTTTCAGCCTTAAGAACTTGTTCCTCAACAATTTCAACATCGTAAGGAGTCTCACACTTTGGTATACGTATACCATCACAACCGGCGGCAACACTTGCTCTTATATCCTCTTTCCAAAAAGGAGTATCTGCGCCATTAATGCGTACTAAACGTTCAATGCCTTTATAATCAACATATTTTAAAACATGGTATAAGGCAACTCTGGCGCTATCCTTTTCACTTACGGCCACAGCATCCTCAAGGTCAAAAATAATGGAATCCGGGGCGAATATATAAGCATCTCTTATAGAACCGGCTCGTTGAGTACTTAAAAACATCATTGTACGTCTTAAACGATTTTTGCTACTCATTATAAATCCCCCCATGGCAAGTTCTCTTTCATATCTGCAGCACGGAATATGGCTGTAACCAATCTCGCACGTATAGTTTGATCGACTGCTCCCTTATCTTTTACAACAACCTTAGCGTCAGTAACCTTTAATCTGGACAACGTTTCCAAAACCGACTTTTTGATAGATTCACCGTATAGAACTAAAACCTTGCTAGTTATTTCTAGTTCAAGCTTCCCTGTTCCAGGCGATACTTCTACCAAAACATCTCCGGAATCTTCCGTGCCGCCAATAGCGGCATGATTTAACTGCATATTAACACCCTCTCTTTTTTATTATTTCCCCTCTTTTATAAGCTCTCTAAGATTTCAGACTTTTCTTATTTTTATTATAAAGTTTTGTACAATTATAAGTCAAACAGGTAATTTTGATATATAATATAAGTAAAATCTTATGTAGTAGGAGAGGAGCTGTTAAATATGAATCTAAGACAAGCAAAATATATGGTTGCTATTTATAAAGAAGGCCAAATCTCTTCAGCAGCAAAAAAGCTTTTTATTTCTCAATCCGCCTTAAGCCAAATTGTCCAAAATGTAGAAAAAGAAATAGGGGTAACTTTATTTAAACGCACAACTCCTATAACTTTGACCAACGCCGGTAATATTTACATCAAAACTGTGGGGAAAATGCTAATGTTAGAAGAAGGAATGGACAGAGAAATGCAAGAAATAACCACAGAATGCAGTGGCACCTTACGCATTGGTTTTCCCACAACATATGCTAAAATATTTCTTCCTACTCTCTTTGCTCTTTACAAAAAAAACTTTCCCAACGTAAATGTAGAAATTTTACAAGGTGGTCCCGCCACTATGCCGGAACATATTAATTCCGGTGAAGTGGACATCGCCTTTATGGCCTCTAATAAAACTGCCCCGGAAGATCTCCACAATATTGTGTTGCGCAAAGAAAAAATTCTGCTGCTTTCCTCACCTACTACAAAATTAGCTAAACGAATTAAACCCTACACGCCTATAAGAATTTTAGAAGCTAAGGACGAAGAATTCGTTACTTTGAGCAAAGGACATGGTCTCCGTGCCTTGCAAGACAGTATTTTTGCCAACAACGGCATTTCTCCTAAAACACTTATATATGTGGATGACTCTCTTTTAGCGGTACATCTGGCTGCCAAAAGTAATGCAGTAGTCCTTCTTCCTGATACTTTTCTTACCAAGGAACTTGAAAACCCTTCTCTTTACCCCTACTATCCTCTTTCCAATGAAAACTACCGACGCAAATTTTATTTATGTTGGAGTAAAGATTTATATATTCCCAACTATATGTATGGCTTTATTGAACTTGTGAAAAGTATGTTTCCGGAAAATATTGAGTTACCCCAATAAAAACCTGTAAAACATTTTTAGCCACCGTCCTTAAATAAATAAAATCTGCGCCTCTTTATGCTGAGGTGCAGATTTTTATTTAACCTTATTAAAACCTTACTTTTTAATTTGTAATTATAGCTACTTGGTCCTATCAATCATAAAAATAGTATGTTTTGACAAATACGTTCTGTCTCATTGGCGATGACCAGTTCTTCATTCGTAGGTACAACTAATAATTTCACCGCACTACCGTCCACACTTATCTCCCTTATACCCTCACGAAGATTATTTTTATTTTTATCCAGTCCTGTGCCCAAAAATCTCAAATCCTCACAAATCTTTTCTCTAATTACAGAAGAATTCTCCCCCAAACCTGCAGTGAAAATAATAGCATCCACACCACCCATAGCAACTGCGTAGGCGCCAATATATTTTTCAACCCTGTAAGAAAAAATATCCATTGCCAGTCTTGCTCTTTCATCTCCGCTACCTGCAGCTTTCTCCAAATCACGGAAATCGCTTGACAGCCCGGATATTCCAAGAACACCGGCCTTATTATTTAAATACTGGTATACCTGCTTGCCCGTCATATCCTCTTTATCCATTAAAAAGGGGATTATGGCAGGATCAACCTCTCCGCATCTAGTTCCCATAACAAGACCCTCCAAAGGAGTAAATCCCATACTGGTGTCTATTGATTTACCATGCTTAACGGCTGCCACGCTTGCACCATTTCCCAGGTGACAAGTTACAAGGCGCAAATCTGCCAATTCCCTTCCTAAATATTTCGCGGCCATCTCAGACACATATTGGTGAGAAATACCGTGAAAACCATATTTTCGTAGGCCGTATTTTATGTACAATTCATAAGGAAGACCATAAAGATAGGCCTTCGCCGGAATTGTTTGATGGAACGCAGTATCAAAAACGGCCACATGAGGTGCATTAGGCATAAGCTTCATACAAGCCATAATTCCTGCTAAATTAGCCGGATTATGCAGCGGTGCCATAGGTATACATTTTTTTATATCTTCTATAACCTGCTCATTAATAATTACAGGTTCGTGAAATTTTTCACCACCATGCACTACCCTATGTCCAAAAGCAGCAATCTCTGTTACTTTTTTTATTACCCCATAGTCCTTATTGACCAAGGCATCAAGCACCATCTTTATACCTTCTGTATGGTTAGCCACCGGCCTTTTAATTTCTATGGCGTAATCATAAACAGAATAATGTTTCAAAAAGCTTCCCTCTGTGCCTATTCTTTCCAGTAAACCCTTGGACAAAACCTTCTTAGTCTGGCTATCTATTAATTGATATTTTATTGAAGAACTTCCACAGTTCAAAACAAATATATTCAATTTTACGCCCCCTTAAAATATTTAACTATTAACACGTCCTATTTTTTTATTTATTCTTTTTCCTTTTTAATATTGGAATAAGACATAAAAAAATGGTGTTAATACAATAACTGAAAGAGTATCTAAAATTTTGGCATGAATGTCTTATTAGCTGCTCTCTTATTATAATTTTTCTCTAACATTGCTTTGTGAGAAAGAAATGCCGCATCATCCATATATTTGGCCTTATTTGGACAAATAATTATACATGCCTGGCATTTTATACAAACTCCTGTAACCTCCAGCGGATTCTCTTTGCTAATAGAACCCATTGGACAAACAGAAGCACACAGCCCACACCTGTTACACTTTTCCTCATCAGTTTTAGGCTTAGCTTTTAGAAAAAAAGCAGGCTTTCCATCTAGACCTAGAGGCGTATAGTATTTCCCTACAATATCAATTTCACTAACTTTAATCGGTTCAGGAATTCTTGTCATACCCTTGATTTTCTCAGCAATTTTTCCAGCAAAATCTTGTATTTCTTCTTTGTCCGCTTCATCAGGACGTCCTACCGCTATCTTGTTGGAAAATACATGAGCTGAGGCAAAAGCCGCCCCTGCAATTGTATGAAAATTATTACTTTCCAATTCATTACGCAGCTCCAAGAGACAGTCATCATAATTCCGATTACCAAAAACCGCAATGGGAATTGCTAAAGCTCCGTTTCCCTTAGCATGAGTATGCACGTATGGTTGTAGCATATTAGGAATTCTTCCCGCATAAACAGGAGTTCCCCAAATCACTAAATCCTCTTCACAAAAATTCAAATAAGCTTCTCTATTTTGTGGCAAGGTATAGTCTATAACTTCCACCATTAGCCCTAGCTTAGTACCCAATATATTTGCTATATCCATGACAATTCTAGCTGTATTGCCGGTAGGGCTGAAATATACTGCAAATATGCGCTTAATCATGTTTTGGTAAAGGCCGGTTTACGTTTCTCTAAATAGGCCTTCATCCCTTCCTTTTGGTCATTTGTTGCAAAACAGATGCCAAAATTTTCCGCTTCATAAGCCAACCCGGATTGCAAACTCATATCAATACCGCGATTAAGGGAATCTTTAGCTAGTTGAACAGCAATCGGTGCTTTAGACAATATTTTATTGGCCATAGCTTTCACTGAAGCCATTAGTTCATTAGGTGCCACCACAGCATTGACCAAACCAATTCTGTATGCCTCTACTGCCTCTATATTCTTTGCCGTACAGATTATTTCCGTGGCACGTCCCTTACCTACAAGTCTAGCCAGGCGCTGGGTACCACCAAAACCGGGAATAATACCTAAGGAAACTTCCGGCTGACCAAAAATTGCGTTGTCCGAGGCAATGCGTATATCACATGCCATTGCCAATTCACAACCGCCACCTAAAGCATAACCATTAACTGCCGCTATAACAATTTTCGGTAAATTCTCTATTTTGGTAAATACTTTATGACCTAATTGAGCAAAGTTTCTACCCTCTAGTACATTTAAATGTTGCATTTCAGTAATATCTGCTCCTGCTACAAAAGCCTTTTCTCCGCCGCCAGTAATTACAACTAGTTTAGTAGCGTCATCCTTGGCCAATACATCAAACAAACGGTCCAGTTCTTCTAAGGTAGCAATATTTAGAGCATTTAAAAATTTAGATCTATTAATTGTAATAACCGTAATACCTTGTTCTGTGTGCACAAGCAAGTTTTTATACTCAAACATGAATATCCTCCTAACTTGGCCATTGAAAATTGCCGTAATTTTTATTTCTTATTGTAATCATAAAACCCTTTGCCGGTTTTACGCCCTAGATAACCTGCTTCCACCATTTTACGCAATAACTGAGCAGGACGGTACTTAGGATCTCCATATCCGGTGTACAACACCTCCATAATAGCTAGCACTGTATCATTGCCAATAAGATCAGCTAGTGCCAAAGGTCCCATAGGATGTGCAAACCCAAGCTTTGCTACGTTATCAATATCCTCTGCGCTAGCCACACCTTCCATTAGTGTAAAAATAGCTTCGTTAATCATAGGAATCATGATTCTATTACCTACAAAACCGGGAGCATCATTTACGCTGACAGGATTCTTCCCTACTTCTTCAGCCAAAGTTTTAATAGCAGAAAAAGTTTCTTCAGAAGTGCCTAAACCTTTGGTAACTTCAACCAGTTTCATAATTGGTGCAGGATTGAAAAAATGCATACCAACAAATTTATCCGGTCTTTTAGTTGACGCGCCTAACATGGTAATTGAAACTGAGGAGGTATTGCTTGCCAAAATTGTTCTTTCCGGACAAAGTTCATCCAGTGTTTTGAAAATATCCTTCTTAATAGCAACATTTTCCGTAGCAGCTTCAATAGCAAGGTCCACATCACAATTAGTTTCATCTAAATCTACAACTCCGCTAATACGGCCTAATATTGCTTTTTTTTCTTCTTCCGTAAGCTTTCCTTTGGCAACACTTCGGCTTAGATTTTCATCAATAATAGTGATACCTTTATCCACAAAACTTTGCTTAATATCACGTAATACTACTGTAATACCTCTTTGAGCCATAACCTGGGCAATACCGCCACCCATTTGTCCTGCCCCAATAACCATAACCTTTGAAAACTCCATTTTTCCTCTTCCTCCTAACATGCTTTCCTCTTCTTAAATTCTTCTGTAATCATTGGCAATACCTCTAAAATATCACCCACAATGCCATAATCTGCCACTTGGAATATAGGTGCATCTTTATCCTTGTTAATGGCAATGATGACATCAGATGAGGACATACCCACTAAATGCTGAACTGCTCCGGAAATACCACAAGCAATATAAATCTTAGGGCCTACCGTTTTGCCTGTTTGCCCAACTTGTGAAACATGTGGCTTCCAACCTGCATCTACCGCAGCTCTTGATGCTCCTACGCTGGCACCTAAAACTTCAGCTAAGTTTTCAATTAGCTTGAAATTTTCCGGTTTGCCCAACCCACGACCACCGGACACAATAATCTCAGCTTCTTCAAGGTTACAAGCCGTAGTACACACCTTCACAAAGTCTATAAGCTTTGTGCGAATATCTTCCCACTTTACAGTGCTTTTAACTTTAATTATTTCACCACATCTATTATAATCCAAAATCGGCTTTTTAAACACAGATGGACGTATTGTTCCCATTTGAGGTCTATGTTCCGGACAAAGAATTGTAGCCATAATATTTCCACCAAAAGCAGGCCTTGTCCAAGCCACCATTCCTGTTTCCTCATCAATGCCCAGGTCGGTACAGTCAGCTGTTAACCCTGTTCCTATACGACTAGCAATACGCGGTCCTAAATCACGGCCGTTATTGGTAGCTCCAACTAACACTACCGAGGGCTTATGTGCTTGTATTAAATCAGAAAATACGGTTGTATATCCATCCGTACTATAATGTTCTAATTCATCCGCTTCTACTAAATATACCTCATCAGCTCCAGCGGCAAATATATCTTTGGATAAAGCTGCTACTTCTTTTCCCAGCAAAACTCCCGCTAGTTTCTGTCCCAACTGGTCAGCTAATTTTCGGCCTTCACCCAGTAATTCCAGGCTAACGTTTTTCATCTTACCTTCTGCTGTTTCTATAAACACCCAAATATTTTTATATTGTGACTTGTCCATAGTTACTTCTGTTACTACTTCTTCTCTTGTTATCGCCGCTACCGGGCAAACCTCAACACAGGCCCCACATTGGGTACAAGTTTCACCAATTACTGCTTTACCCTCTTGAAGAGTAATAGCGCCAAAGGGACAGGCCGTTTCACAAATGCCGCACCCTACGCATTTTTCTTTGCTTACTATAACTGCCATTTTAACTCTCCCCCTATTACAAAATGATTTTAGCTTCTGCTAATTTATCTAACAATGCAGCAATGCTTTCTTTAACCGTAGGCTCTTCAATAATAATTCCTTGCACACGCCTAGGCGGAGTAAATATTTTACTAACCTTGGTGGGAGAACCGACAAGGCCAATTTTTTTCTCGTCTGCATTAACATCCGCAGCACTCCAAACCGCTATTTCTGTTCTATTAGCCTTCATCTTACCTTTTACAGTAGGAAAACGGGGCTCAAAAGCCGCAGATTTAATAACGGAAACTAACACCGGTAATTTTACTTCAATAACTTCATAACCATCTTCACATTCTCGTTCTACCGTAACCAAATCATCTTTAATATCCATATTAGCCACATATGTTACCTGGGCAATGCCTAAATGCTCTGCCGTTTCCGGTCCTACTTGAGCTGTATCGCCATCAATAGCCTGCTTGCCGCAAAAAATCACGTCAACTTTGCCAATCTTTTTAATACTAGCAGCTAACACATTACTAGTAGCTAAAGTATCAGCTCCGCCAAAAGCGCGATCACTTACCAGTATTGCTGTATCGGCACCCATGGACAAACAATCTTTTAATGCGGCCTTAGCCTGAGGCGGTCCCATAGAAATTACTGTAACCTTCGCGCCATATTTATCCTTGAGTTGAAGTGCTGCTTCTAAAGCATTCTTGTCAAAAGGATTAACTATACTAGGCACACCTTGCCTAATCAAGGTATTAGTCACCGGATCAATTTTTACTTCTGTTGTATCCGGAACTTGTTTGATACATACTACTATTTCCATTAATTTAGCCTCCCAAGTATAAATTGCGCCAAAATAATTATTTCTTATCTCGCAAAAGCGCTCCGGATATTACCATACGCTGTACTTCATTAGTTCCCTCATATATCTGGGTAATCTTTGCATTACGCATGAGTCTCTCCACAGGATAATCTGTAGTATAACCATAGCCGCCATAAACCTGTACAGCATCAGTAGTAACTTCCATGGCTATATCTGAGGCATAAGCTTTTGCCATAGCCGCTTCTTTGGAAAAAGGCTTGCCGGCATTTTTTAGACAGGCTGCTCTGTATACCAAAAGTCTTGCCGCATCAATCTTTATGGCCATATCTGCAATTTTAAAAGCTATTACTTGGAAAGAAGAAATTGACTTGCCGAATTGTATGCGTTCCTTGGAATATTTGATAGCATATTGCATAGCTGCTTCCGCAATACCCAAAGCTTGAGCAGCAACACCAATACGCCCGGCATCCAAGGTAGTCATGGCAATCTTAAAACCTTCACTTTCTTTACCTAATAGATTTTCTTTAGGTACCTTAACATCTTGGAATATTAACTCTGTGGTAATGGAGGTATGTCCACCCATTTTGCTTTCCCTTTTGCCAAAAGTGAAGCCCGGCATCCCTTTTTCCAGAATAAAGGCCGAAATACCTTTCAAGCCCTTTGCTTTATCTGTCATAGCAAAAACTATATAAGTATCCGCCTCGCTGCCATTGGTAATAAAAATTTTGCTGCCATTTATAATATAATGGTCGCCTTCCAAAACAGCTACCGTGTGCTGCGTAGCCGCGTCAGTACCTGCATTGGGCTCCGTAAGACCAAAAGCTCCAACATGCGTGCCTTCGGCAATAGGCCTTACGTACTTTTGCTTTTGCTCCTCTGTACCATAGGACATAATGGGCCCAGCGCACAAAGACACATTTACCGACAAAGTAATACCCATGCCATCGTCAACTTTAGAAAGTTCTTCTACTGCCAAAATATAACTTAGATAATCTCCGTCAGCACCGCCATAAGCCTCCGGAATACATATTCCATTAAAACCTGCCTCGCACATTTCGTGTACGAGCTCTCTGTCAAAAATATGTTTCTCATCTCTTTCTACCATAGTAGGAGCTAGCTTCTGTTCGGCAAATTCTCTAGCCATTTGTTGAATCATCTGTTGATCTTCTGTTAACTCGAACTCCATATCAAAAACCCCCTCTTATCAGATACTTTCGATAATTGTTGCAGTACCCTGTCCGCCACCAATACATAGTGTAGCAAGGCCCAATTTCTTATTATGTGCCTTTAAAGCATACAGCAAAGTTACAAGAATACGAGCACCACTTGCACCAATAGGATGCCCTATTGCTATAGCACCACCGTTTACATTAACTTTGGTTTTATCAAAATCAAGCTCCCTGCCTACTTCTACAAACTGAGCTGCAAAAGCTTCATTTGCTTCAATCAAATCCATATCTTTAATAGTTAATTTAGCCTTCTCAAGTGCTTTAAGGGAAGAAGATATGGGACCTATTCCCATGTATTTAGGGTCTACGCCGGTAGACGCATATGACAATATACGTGCCATAGGTTTAAGACCTAGTTCTTTGGCTTTATCCGCTGACATAATTACAAAAGCGGCTCCTCCGTCATTAACACCTGAGGCATTACCTGCTGTTACTGTACCATTTTTCTTGAATGCAGGTTTTAGCTTAGCTAATCCTTCAAGACTAGTACCTTCTCTAGGAAAATCATCTGTATCAAAAACTATTTCGCCTTTTTTTGTTTTAATTGTTACAGGAACAATTTCAGCCTTAAAACGGCCTTCTTTAATAGCAGCGCAGGCTTTAGTCTGTGACTCAAAAGCCACTTGATCTTGCTCTTCGCGTGTAACGCCATATTTTTCTGCTACATTTTCAGAGGTAATACCCATATGATAGTCATTAAATGCATCCCATAAACCGTCTTTAATCATAACATCTGTTAAGGTTGAATCACCCATACGAAGTCCCCATCTAGCTTTAGAACTTGTAACAAAAGGTGCGTTGGTCATGCTCTCCATACCACCGGCAACAATAATTTCGGAGTCTCCGGCACGAATAGCTTGCACTGCTAATTCAACGCTTTTCAACCCTGAACCACAAACCTTGTTAACAGTAAAAGATGGCACCTCTTGAGGAAGACCGGCCAACATACTTGCCTGCCTTGCAGGATTTTGTCCCAAGCCTGCCTGTAAAACATTACCAAAAATAACCTCATCTACTTGCTCCGGTGAAACCTTAGCTCTAACAAGCGCTTCCTTGATAACTACTGCACCTATTTCTTGTGCTGATAGGGCAGAAAGTCCACCATTAAACTTGCCTACTGCCGTTCTAACTGCACTTACTATAACTACTTCACGCATAAATTAATCCCCCTGTTCATTTTAAACCAATATAACGGATTTTTAAATCAACTTTTTAAAACTCTTATTAGTACCAACCATTTAATAAAACTTGATAGTTTCTAACACTACCAAGTTTTATTGTCAAACATATTATAGACTTTCAGCAAAGGCCTGAATAGCTGTTTTAGCTTGTCCAAAATCATGCATTTGCTGATCAATACCTATTTTAATATGAGGAATCTTAGCCGCATCTAAAGCTTTCTTCAGATATGGATATTCCATTTCTTCAGGATCGCAAAATTGTTGCATAAAGAGAATCAGGCCGCTAGCGCCACTATCTTTTACCAGCTTAGCTACAAATTCACCTCTATGATTTTTAGCGGATTCCGGGTCATAAAGAAGGATTTCGCAATCAATATTGGCAAATTGTTGAGCAAGCGCCATCATAGGCTCTAAGTCTTCAGGAGCATCAATGCGGAAGGCGCGGCTTTCGTAGGCCACATCATCAGCAGCAATAGCAATATCATTATCTTCCAAGGCTGCCAACAGTGTAGGATTATCACAAATGATACCGGAAGTAACAACCTTTTTACCTTGCCATTTGCAAACCGGTAAAGCAGCTAGTTTTTGATTCAATTCTTCCAACTTAGCAGTATATTCATCTTTCAGCATAAAGAAAGCAGCTTTTAATACTGCTGAACGACCCGTAGGTTTAATTACATCACAGTGCTCAGAAGCTAGTTTAACAAAATCACGACGAGCTTTGCGGCTGGCATTGTAAACCTTAATGCTCTTTAGAATTTCTTCATCAGTTATTTCTTTGCCACTAATCTTCTCTAATTCCTTCTTTACATTGGTGTATTGCTCTACACAAAATTTCAAGCCGTAAGCCGTAGAACGATTTTGGGGATGCGCCAAGAATATTACCGGCATCTTATCACCCATTGCTACACGGATATTTTGACTCATGGGACGAAGCGTATCACAGATAGTAGGAGTAATAATGCCGCTAAGACCGTCTAAGGTTCCATCCAATAACATTTCCAAGGCTAATTGAGCAATGGAACAATAAAAAGTTGCACAATACTCTTTTGCACGACTTATGTTTTTATCATTAGTTCCCCAAACACCAAAGGGAACCATGCCTGCTGCATAAACAAGCTCTTCAGGTGCGTAGTAAGGAAGAACGCCTATAGCTTTTTTGCCCTGTGCTTTATACATAGCCAATTGACCTTTAGGATTTGCTGCTATTTCTTTAAATTCACTAATAATCTTTTCCATGCTTATTTGTCGCCTCCCTTTACTTTCTTGTTGACTTCCATTGCCTCAACAAGACCTTGGACGCGTGTCTCATACTGAGCTGCATTGAAGTTTCTAGGATCAGCTTGGTCACCATCAAAGCCCGCACAAGGTACACTTAAATCTTTGGTAAAGCGACGTTGCATCTCGGCCATATAACCACTCCAAGGTTTACAACTTCTGTTGTAATGAACAAGTACGCCATCAACTTTATTATCGCGACAAATACCTTCACGCCAATCTACACCTTGCTCAACGCATACGGAGTTTGGAGCTTTACAATAAGCTCTAACCATCTCGTCAAGACCGTTATATACAAAACCAAAAGCGGGAGCATATACAACTGCAGTAACGTTTACGCCGTATTCTTTAAGGGGTTTAAAAAGAGCAGGTAATGCAGGCCAACAAGGAATACCTTCAAACATAATACGATATTTTTCCTCAAACGGCAGAGTACTTTCTCCCGTCTTTACGTTCTCTTCCAATTCAGTAGCAAGAAGTTCAAACGCCTCAGCCGCCACTACCTTACCACGAGCCGTAACAACATCGGCCATATGATTAAAGAGGTCAAACCCACTCATAGGAGCTGGTTTATATTGAAGAAAATCGCAAACTTTCAACCATGCTTGAGCGGTCCTGTTAGCGTTAGCGCAAGCTTTTTCAAATTTTTCCTCGTCAAATTTGCGACCGGAAATTTTCTCTAGTTGTTTAATCGCATCTTCAAATTGACCACGTATATATTCAACATTAGCACTTTCTACTTCAACGGTATTGTTGTAAGGAACATCAATCATAATAAGAGGTATGTTATGCATACGTGCAAGATTTTCATACCATTTAGTCATGGTATTACAAATATTATTACAACAAAGAACAAAGTCCGGCTGAGGCATAACCATTTGGCGATAACTCTTAAGTGCAGCTGTTCTGCGCTCCTTTTCTTCGCCTTCCGGAAGGGCAGCAATAGCGTTTAAATCATCAAGTACCGTAAAGGGTTTCATAGTTTTCGGATCTTTTTGAGGTTTACCTGTAGCAGGATCAATAACTACTTTGCCATTTTCATCTTTTAAAGGTTTTCCACTATTAGGATCTAGAACATATTCACCAGCGGCATTCATCTTTTTTGCAGATCTTTTGCCTGCTGCATAAGCAAGGCTAATACGTGCATAGCCACAAATATCATTATCATACCCAAGGTCTTCTGCCGCTTGACACATTAGCTCACCATCACGGTTGGCCGCAACTCCGGCTGCTTGGTTTTCAGGATATACAACATGAAGGCCAAAAGCCTCAGCCAATTCACAAGGGAATTTTGAAGATGACCAGCCTACGGGTTCGCCTCTTCTTTTAGCTTCCCGTGCTTCAGCATACACGTTTTCTACAACATCGCGTAAGGCTTGAACGCCCGGACTTACTTTCTTTTTAGCCGGTTTTGCCGGCGCTTTAATTTCTTCACTCATAATATTCCTCCTAGCTTATTTCTCACTTTTCAATAGTCGCTTTATAAGCAAACAAAGCAGCTCCAAGAGCACCAACATACTGCGTTAAGGGAGTTGTTTGAATTTTATGGCCCAACTCTCCTTCCAAAGCTTTAACCACTCCAAAATTCTGTGCTACACCGCCGGTCATAACTACTTCCGGTAAATCGCCTACGCGACGAACCAGACCCATTACACGGTTAGCAATAGAATGATGAATACCTTCAATAATATCGCATTTATCTGTGCCCTTGGACAACTGGCTAATTACTTCACTTTCAGCAAAAACGGTACAAGTTGAACTTATTGCTACACACTTCTTGCTCATAGCACCCAATTCAGCAAGCTCAGCAACCTTTACCTCTAGTACCCTGGCCATAACATCCAGAAAACGACCGGTACCGGCTGCACACTTGTCATTCATTTGGAAATTCACCATAACTCCGTTTTCAATGTGTAGAACTTTTACATCCTGGCCACCAATGTCAATCACCGTGTGAACATCCGGGAATAAAAAGGCGGCACCCTTAGCATGACATGATAGTTCACTCATTTGCTTACCGGCAATATTCATTAAAGAATTTCTGCCATACCCTGTGGCAAGGATATAATTCATATCTTCTTTTTGCATAGACGCATTTTTCAAAACTTCTTCAATTGCTCTTTGTGGGCCACTAGTACCTGCGCCAACATCAATCAGCGATTTGCCGATAATTTTTTCTCCATCTTGCAAAATAATACATTTAGATGATGTAGAACCAATATCTATGCCCAAGGTATACTTTGTACTCATACTTGCCTCCTAAAAATAGTTAGTTATTTTATCATACCTGCACAATAATTAATGAAACCTGAAATAATAAGAGCATTAGAAATGTTGCTTATGAAGCCACCAATTACAGGTACTACAAAAAATGCTAATTTAGAATATCTATATTTGGAACATACAGTTTGCATTGTAGTCATTGATACCGGAACAGCACCTAAACCAAACCCGGTATGTCCTACTGCCATAACAGCCGCATCGTAATCTTTCCCCAAAAGTCTGAAAGTAAGAAAATACACAAAGATAAGAATGAAAACAACTTGTGCTACCATCAATATTACCAAAGGACCTGCCATGCCTGCTAATTGCCATAATTTCATGGAAAGAATAGACATAGAAACAAAAAGTCCTAAGGAGAACTCACCTACTATTTCAATTGCTTCGTAGGCAGCTTCACTAGTTTTCTTTCTGCTGTCTAGATAAAGCCTAATTAAAATACCACCTAACATACAACAAACATGGATAGGGAAGTTAACACCGACAGATTTCAGCATAAGGAAAGTTATCTGCCCAATACCCAAAGCAATCATCATCAAAAATACGCCATTAAGTACGTTTGCTTTAGATACCAAAATGCCAACAACTTTTCCTGTTTGCTCCGCTTTCTCTTCCAAACCGTCTAACTCAGGATTTCCTAAATGAAAACGTTTAACAAGAAAATTACCAAAGGGGCCGCCAACTAAACAACCGGCAATTAAGCCAAAGGTTGCAGCAGCTAAAGCAACTTCTAAGGCAGCAGGTGCACCGGCTTTTACAGCTAAAGGTGCAAAGGCAGCTGCATTACCATGACCACCGGTCATAGGAGTACTGCCTGTCATAAGCGCAATAAGTGGGTTAATTCCCATTACAACACCAAGTCCTACCGCTAAAACATTTTG
>Ga0172378_10002767_pt1 | contig 16479 bp, 18 predicted proteins | sample GrowelOW332metaG_FD_119755 | JGI IMG/M metagenome (GOLD analysis project Ga0172378, IMG submission 119755) | Groundwater microbial communities from an aquifer near a municipal landfill in Southern Ontario, Canada - Pumphouse #3_1 metaG | ecosystem: Environmental > Aquatic > Deep subsurface >... | reverse complement strand
TGGCGCTCGTGTACGGAAAGAACGGACGGACGAAGGAGGTACGTAATGCGGAAAAAGGGATGGAGCACACGGATACTGCTGTCCGCGGTGATGCTCACTCTGCTGAAGACGAACGTAAGCGCGCAGGAATTAAGGAACGTTTCCGGACACGGATACGTGCAGCCTGTGCCGCGCACGTGGAGCGGAGAGGAAGTGGAACAGCTTGTACAGGAACTGGAGGCGGAAGCAGAGAAAGCGGTTGACGAAGCATACGATGCCGGTTACGACTCCGGATACTGCAGGGGAAGTGACGATGCGTTTGCTTCAGTAAAGAAACGGACGTTCCGGGAGCGGGCAGGAGACTGGGCGTTCGGTTTTGCGGCCGGAGCGGGAACGTGTCTGGCGGTGGGAATAACCGTACGGCTGCAGTAGAAAAGGGAAATGAACAGACAGCAAAAATCAGGTACAGGGAGAAAGTGCTGTACCTGATTTTTTATGGCCGGTGAGAAGGAACGGAGAATTATCTGTGATTAATCGGATGAATTTACAAAACCGGGGAATGTAAAAAAGTTTAAATACTATGTATAGGGCACCTCTAAAAACTGAAGTTTTTAGAGGTGCCCTATATGTAAATTTGACAAACTGTATATAAAAATTATAATTAAAACATGCAGCTGCAGTCTGGTATTATCAAATCAGTAAACGAGGCAGGTAAGTCAGGACGTATTTTAATAATGTATATTCTGGCTGCTTCCTTTTTTTTATCATGCTCAAATTCAATGAAGAGTTCTTCATCAGGGAACGGTATCATCAGTGAAGATGAAGCGAAGAAAATAGTGGCGAAAGACATAGCTGAGTCTGACTATTATCAACAGTATTACGTAACTACTTCAAAAAAGTATGATGAACGGGTTGCCGGTATAACATGGGGTAATACGGTGCTTGTTACTGTTATACCTGATGGCAGAATGTATCAAAGCGGGAAAAAGTATTATCTGCTTACAGGAGTTTTACCGGACGGTCAGGTTCTTGCTGCTCAAACGGTGGATGCTCAAACTGGTCAATTAGAGGAAGGTGCTTTACTAATTGACAAAGAATCAGATATATTGCGGCTTGCTTCGGCATCACAGTGTTCAGACTATGCTGCACGAATGGGATATGCAGCTAAAAATATAGAAGCAGTTTTTTACTTTGACGGAACAATAGAAACAGAAGACCAAATATATTCCTGGAAATACTGTATTAATACAAAGAATAACCGTTCTTTGCAGGATGGGGCATCGGTGAGTGACTGTGTTTTTATCGATCCATGGATTAATTAAGATAAGACGGACAATGCTTCTTTGCATGCAGATAATGCCTGTTTTTCGAAATTCGGTGAAAATCATCGTGCTTATATTATTGATGAAAAGGATTGTACAGCAGGAATTCCTGCAAATTCAGAGAAGAAATTTGTCCCGGCTGATTAATGATGTTATATCGTAAATACTTGTGTATTTGTATATGTTTTTTTCCATAATTACAGGTTTTCTGAATTATATAAGTTGACGTAATGATAAGCATGTATTATGTATTGGGGATAGTCTTGTTTCGGGATATCAAATTTCGAAAAAATATGCTTCTGTAAATTTAATGAACAAACAAATGCATAATACAATAAGTAGTCATTGTATTATAGGTTTTTAATTTACCTGTATAGAATTTCGTAGGTTTTCTAGATTCCCTGTGGTAGAAAAAGGAAAAGAACGGATAACGGAAATCAGGTACAGGGAGAAAGTACGGTACCTGATTTTTCGTAATTAAAAATAAAAGGCTCCATTTTCTCTTTCTAAATCAAACCTTTAGAGGTATAATACCTTACTAAGGAGTTTATCAGAATGAAGAAATTTTGTATTTTCATGATGATTTTCTTTATATCACTATTTGCAGTTACTGCACAGGAAAAAATAACATTTACTACAGGTGAAACGGTAAAATATTACCCCGTTGGAGTTGAAGCTATCGCTTTTCGAGATCATACTCCAGTGCCGATAATTTCATCTGTCAGACAGTTTGCAAATGAAGTCTGGGAGTTGTCGTTTACAGTTGCGGCTCTTTCAAATTCAACAGCGGATGGTACATATCCTGTAGTTATTACATATTATGTAAAATCTGGTGACGTGATTCAGTTAAAATCAAATACTCCCTATCTTGGCGATGAGATTAAGAAATTCAAAGTTATATCTGCCAGTTGGAATGTTATTATGCTGGAAATTCAGGATGATGGATCAAAAGCTCCAGTGTCTACTGAAGATTCGTTGTAGTGGAGGCTGAATATGAATAAGAAAAGAATTATTTACTGTGCTCTTTGTTTTATTTGTATTTCCTGTTCATTTGCCGGACCGTTCGGTCTTGAAATGGGAATGTCTCTTGCTCAGGTAAAAGAATCCTGTGGCGGCCGTGATCCTGTACCTGTTGCCGACGACCGTTATCAGATAGTTCCGCAGAAAGTGCATCCGTCTTTCGTTGTGTATATTGCATGGATAAATAAAACGGAAGGATTATACTATTTGAAAGCTATCAGCGAAGCAGTAACTACATCCTCTTATGGAATTGAGCTGAAAAACGAATTTACCCGGATAAAAGACTCGCTTGATAAAAACTATGGACAGGATAGTACCATTGATGCATTACTTCCCGGCAGTATATGGAATGATGCGGGCGACTGGATGTCCGGGCTTGTACATAAGGAGCGCTATCTTTTTACTACATGGAACAAAGATTCCGGTGCGACTTTACCTGATTCCATTACAGCCATACTGCTGCAGGCTTCCGCAGATGATACTTCAACAGGCAGCATACAGCTTGAATATGAATTTGCAAACAACAGTAAAGCTGAAGAACGGTTAAAGAATGTTCAGGACAGCGTTCTATAAAAATAGGAGAGAGCGTGTAGAATGGAAAAGCTGATATTACCAGTCGGTTTTTTATGGGAAACCGATTTCATTTTGAAGGTGCAGGACAACCCGTATCCCCGATTTTTCAGAAGCGATGGAGCAGGTCATTTTACTGAAATGGGAACTGTGCCTGCAGATACTGTTCCCGTTTCAAAAGACAAGCCTGATAAAAACATTGATAGTACTGTTTTACGAAAAGAAATTGAGCCATGGCTTACCGCTTTGTTCCAGTCAGAACATTTATCACTTCTGTTGGGAACCGGATTAACGGCAGGCATTGCACACATAGCTCAACCGGAAGTTGAAAAAACGGAAAATATTGATGCTTCAAAGGACAGTAAAACTGCCGGCATGGATTGTGTAAAATTTGCCATCTATAATGATGAAATAAACGACTTTATCAAAACTTCCCCGGAAGCAAAAGTTCGGGGAACTCCGAATATTGAAGATCAGATTCGAACGGCAAATGAATTGTTAAAAGGTCTGAGAATACTTCATGATTCAAAAGCAGATACGCTTCAAAAAGAACTTGCCCGTGTTCTCAATGAATTTGCAGAAAAATTATTAACTACGGAAAATAAAATTGTAACAGGATTAGAAGTTGACCGTGACGAAGCTTTTGGTATTCTTGTCAATTTTCTGATGAGTTTTGCAAGCAGAATGGGAAATCGTGACCGGCTCAATATATTTACGACGAATTACGACCGGCTGATTGAGGCTGGTTCCGAACTTGCGGGAATCAGACTGATAGACCGGTTTGTTGGTAACCTTACGCCGGTATTCAGATCTTCCCGGCTTGATGTTGATATGCATTATAATCCGCCGGGAATCCGTGGTGAGCCACGCTATCTTGAAGGTGTCTGCAGATTCACGAAACTTCATGGTTCAGTTAACTGGATACAGAACGGTGATGAAATAAGGCGTGTCGGAATACCATTCGGAGTGACGGACATCAAACCATTCCTGAATGCTCCGGGACTTACTGCAACTTCTGCCGATGCATTCAAACTGATGATTTATCCGAACGAAGCAAAAGACAGGGAAACAGCCATGTATCCGTATGTCGAACTGTTCCGTGATTTTGCAGCCGCTGTGTGCCGTCCGAACAATACGCTTGTATGCTATGGCTACAGTTTTGGGGACGATCACATCAACCGCGTTATACAGGATATGCTTACCATACCATCGACGCATCTTGTTATCATTGCGTTTGATGATAAACCGCAGAGAATTATAAGAGCATATAACCAATTTAACCGTCCGTCTCAAATGACGCTGTTACTCGGTCATGAACTCGGCGATATAGAAAAACTGACTGAGAATTATCTTCCGAAGTCTGCGATTGATAAAGCTTCGTCCCGTCTTCATGAAATACTCAGACAACGGTATGGCGGTTCTTCTGATGACGATAACAAAGAAAAAAATCCCGGCGGTGAAAAATGAGTATGAGTCCGCTTCATTTTGCCGCATCGCTGCAAATCGGAACGGTCGATTATGCTGCTCCTGATAAAATCGGTGTAAAGCTTGATACGGAAGCGCCCGACAGCATTGCCATGAATACGGGGCGTCCCCGTCCGTTTCCGAGAATAAACGAGTATGTACTTATCCCGAACGACGAAGGATTTATGGTTGGACAGGTTGCATGGCTTACGGTCGAGAATTCCGCTTATCCGAAGCGGACCGGCCTGAAAGATTTCGGTCTTGTTGATCTGCCGTTTCCGCTGCGAAAGATGGAATTGAATCCTCTCGGAACGCTGACTGTAAAAGAAATGACTCGTGAGGGAAAGAATGTCTATGAGTTTCACCGCGGTGTCGATGCTTTTCCGTCTATCGGCGATCCCGTTATTCTTCCCATGGAAGACCAGCTTCATTCCATTGTAGAGCAGGGAGAGAAAGGCAGGGTAAAAATAGGAACAAGTCCGTTGGCAGGGAATGCTGACGTACGGATTGATCCCGATAAACTGTTCGGACGGCATCTTGCCGTGCTCGGCAATACGGGAAGCGGTAAATCATGTTCTGTTGCAGGCCTTATCCGGTGGTCGCTTGAAGCTGCTAAGGAAAATTGTAAAGAAGGAAAAGAGCCGAATGCACGGTTTATCATTCTTGATCCTGACGGAGAGTATGGAAGAGCATTCAGTTTCGACGATAGATTAAAATCACAAGTACGAAAATTTTCTGTAGGATCTGATGATACTGCAGAGCAGCTGAAAGTTCCGCTCTGGTTCTGGAACAGCGCTGAATGGTGCGCATTTGCGCAGGCAACAGAAAAGACTCAGCGTCCGGTAATCAGAAGAGCTCTGAGAGAAATAAAATTGGAAAAGAAGCAATGTGGGTGTGCTCAGAACCCGGAAAAAAAAATAAGAGAAGAGATGCAGAAATATATAAGCGATCAGACCTGTTATGTTCATTATCAGATATTTTCAAATGAATATAAGTCGAAGCCAACTCCCTTTGGAAATTATCTTGAATCTTTGAAAATTGATTTTTCACAGGCGATGTCAGGTGTTTTATCCCAATATATCAATATTGTTAATACGATTATTTCGATAATAGATACCGCTTTAGATGGAAAGAAAAATGGTAATTATTGGAAGTCATTTAATTTAAATCCTGTTTCTGAACTTGCAAAGGCATTAGATTCTCTAGTCGAGAATTTTGGAGAAAATCCAGACCAATCTGGTCCAGAAGAAGATTGTCCTATTTGTTATAGTAGTGAAGAATTAATAAGCCGTTTGAAAAAAATTGGTGATCAGGAGGGAGTGGGCCAGTGGATTGATTTTCTTGTCATGAGAATCCGTACTATGCTTGGTGATTCAAAAATGAAATCGATTATTGGGGATACGGAGATTTCCCTTCAGGCATGGCTTGAACGGTATATCGGTAGTAATGATGCGTCAAACGGAACGATAACGCTTATCGACCTTTCGCTTGTTCCGACTGAACTTGTCTCCATAACGACGGCAGTTATTGCTCGTATGGTGTTTGAAGCATTGCAGCGGTACCGGAAAGCAAATGAAGGGAAGTGCCTCCCGACTGTCCTTGTCATGGAGGAAGCACATACGTTTATAAAACGATATACGGATGATTCTGAAAATCAGAGTTCTGCAACTATGTGCTGTAAAGTATTTGAGAAGATTGCCCGGGAAGGACGGAAATACGGTTTAGGACTTGTTTTGTCTTCACAGCGTCCGTCAGAATTATCACCGACAGTATTATCGCAATGCAACAGTTTCCTTTTACACCGGATCAGCAACGATCAGGATCAGGAACTGGTAAAGTGCCTTGTTCCCGATAATCTCCGCAGTTTGCTGCGCGATTTACCTTCTTTGCCGTCGCAGAATGCCATTCTGCTTGGCTGGGCGACAGAGTTGCCTGTTCTGGTGAAGATGAATACGTTACCGAAGGAACAGCAGCCGAGGTCTGATGATCCTGACTTCTGGAATGTCTGGATAAGAGATAAAGATAAAGGTGGTGAGAGAACGATTGACTGGGAAAAGATTGCTACTGACTGGCAGCAGTCAGCACATGATAATACAGCGACTGTTCCACAAGAAGAAAAACCTGAATCGGAGGAAAAGGATAAAAGTAAAGAGAAAAAAGAATCGGATACGGATGACGGTTTTCCGGAGGATATTCCGTTTTAGAAGTAAAGGGTACCTTCAATTTCTAATCTTATAGTGTTACTATAGAAATATAATTGGATGGAGGAAAGATATGAAACGACAAGTTTTTTTCAGCTTTGAGTACATGAAGGATAACTGGCGGGCCAGTCAGGTAAGAAACATGGGGAAAGTTGATGATACTTCAACTTTTTCTGATAATGACTGGGAAGAAGTCCGCAGCAAGTCGGATGAATCAATAAAGCTCTGGATAGATGCAGAGATGGAAAAATGTTCCTGCATTGTTGTTCTGGTTGGAGAGACAACATCGACAAGAAAATGGGTAAAATATGAGATTGAAAAAGCTTATAAACTGGAAAAGGGAATAGTTGGAATTTATATACACAATTTAAAAGACAAGGATGGTAATCAGGCGATAAAGGGGGCAAATCCCTTTTATACCGTTTATACAGATTCAGGAGAACGATTGTCAAAGTATGTAACTTGTTTTGATTCTGACCATACCTCAAGTACGTATGTTTACGACGACATAAAAGATAATATTGAAGAGTTAATTGAAAACGCCATTGAGAATTCGGGAACATATTAAGAGAACAGGAATATGAGTCTATTCAAAATAAGTGATCTGGAGAGCCGTGGATCACAACAACGCCTTAGAGACAGCTATTCAGGAATATATTCGTCTGAAAGTTCCAGAATTGCAGAGGCTATGGAAAATTTTTCTCAATTCGATTCAAATACGGTTTATGATATCTTTCTTTCCCATAGCTATACTGATAAAAGGGTAATTCTGGGATTATTGCGGGTTTTAACGGAAGATTTTTTGTATTCTGTATATGTTGACTGGATTAATGATCAGGAATTGGACAGGACAAGTGTAAATAAAGATACTGCTGAACAATTGAAATACAGAATGCAATGCTGTAAATGTCTTTTTTATGTTACAACAGAAAATGCTTCATCTTCAAAGTGGATGCCGTGGGAAACAGGACTCATGGACGGCTTGAAACACCGGGTGGCAATCTGTCCTTTGGTTAGTGATTCTACAGATTTTTATTATGGGCAGGAATATTTAGGGATATATCCGTATGTTTCTGAAGCTATTCCTGAAGGTGAAACTGATAAGAAATTGTGGATTAACGAAAGCTCAGATACTTATACCACATTTGATGGATGGTTACAGGGATATAATCCTACAAAACATGGAAGTGTATGATGAAATATCAATACCAGTTAGTTATTTTGGGAAGTTCCAACCAGTATGAAGAAGATATTTTACAGGTTTTCTATCGACATGTGAAAGAATTGGGGCTTTCTAAAGAGTTCTTCATTGAAATTAGGGCAGAAAATTTTCTATCGGAATACAAACAGACTTCACCTGTCTGCTGTCTGTATTTCGGTGGTGATAAAACCATAGATACCGATGCTGTAACAGTTTTACTGGAAAAAGCAGCTCTTATTATCCCTGTAGTTTCTGATTTGTCTGCTGTTAATAATGTGATACCGGATGTACTCAATAAGATAAATGCTTTTGCAGTATCGGCAGAAACGGATATTGAAAGACTTGTTTCTTATATGCTGGAAAGTTTCAGTCTGCTCAGAACATCACGACGTGTTTTTATCAGTTATAAGAGAAGTGAAACTTCTTCTATTGCCGTGCAGTTGTTTGAACAATTAGAGAAAAACGGGTTTGATGTTTTTCTGGATACCCATAGTGTCAGGCCTGGTGATGATTTTCAGGAAGAGTTATGGCACCGTATGGCAGATACTGATGTTTTGATAATGCTGAATTCTCCCGATTTTTTTACCAGTTCATGGACAACAGAGGAAATTGAAAAGGCATCTGTTATGTCGATAGGTATCGTACAAATACTTTGGCCGCAGGTGACTTTTGAGAGACAAACGGAATTGTCGTTTCCTATAATGCTCAAAAACTCAGATTTTGTTTCTGGAAAAGTTTTAACAAAAGACAGTTTGCTTACCGATGTCATGATAAAGAAAATAGTTGAACAAGTTGAGTCAGTGCGGGCACGGACATTGGCATCACGTCGCTCTAATATTATTAACGAGTTTATGAGAGAAGCTGGACAACAGAACAAGCAGGCCTGTGTACAACCGGAAAAATATATCGTGCTGAAAGGACAGCAGCAGACAGTAGGTGATATACTTATACCTGCTGTTGGGGTTCCCCAATCGATTACATACGATTATTCAAGAAAATTATATAGCAGATTACCAGATACTCAGCGACCGCGATATTTGTATTTATTGTACGACCATAGATGTATCAAACAGAAATGGCTGGAGTATCTTTCATGGCTTGATTTAAATCTCCCCATAAAAACAGTAAGAATAGTGGAGGCAAAAGAATGGTTGCAAAAACATTAAATAAAATATTTTTATCTGCCAGTATACCTTCACCGGACAGAGATAAGAGATTTTACGATTCGGCCGATATTATTGCTATCAGGGATGCGGTAAAGGCACTTGCTACCGTTGTAATTCCGTATACCCATTTAATATGGGGCGGGCATCCTGCAATTACACCTCTTATCAGGAATGTACTGCAGATTATGAATGCAGATGTAAAAAAACATGTCACCTTATATCAGTCAGAGTATTTCCATAATACTTTCCCAAAGGAAAATGAAGATATCGGAAATATATTATTGACGAAAAAGTGTGAAACCCGGGAAGAAAGTTTAGCCTTAATGAGAGATGAGATGATTGCAGGGAACGATTTTAAAGCAGGCATATTTATCGGCGGTATGGAAGGTGTTCTGGATGAATATAAATTATTTAAGGATTCACACAGAACAGCTTTACTGCTCCCTGTTGCGAGCACCGGGGCTGCTGCAAAAATTATTTTTGATGAATTGGAACCGGCTGGTGATAAGAGGTTGGAATCGGATTATGCGTATATGTCTTTATTCAGGGATTTATTGAAAAATATTCTCGAGGTATCATAAAATGATAAAAAGTAAAATTATTTCGTATGTTGTATCATATATGAAGTCTCTATCACCAAAATCAATTTTTAGCTTGTCATTTGTAGTTTTTCTATTGTTGGTGACAGCTGTATTTATTCACATATATATAAATCCAACAAAAAATCATTCAAAACGGTATAGAATTTTCAGTGAATTATATTATTTGTATACTCATGACGAGACAAAAAAGCAGGCATATTTTGCAGTAAAGGATTATCTTGGATTTAATATTACGAATCAGGAGATTGATTATGTTTTTTCTCCAGAAACACAAATTGAATTTAATTTTTTAAAATTCAGAAAAAGTGCAGGAAACTTTATCAAATTTAACCCCGATGTTAATGCAGAATTTCAGTATGTTTCTGTAGTACCAAAGGTAGTAGTTTTTTTTGCCTACTTTACCTATTTATTTGGAGCTCTGGGAATTTGGTTTTATTTTTTTAATATACAGTTCTGGCTGAAAGAATTATCTAGAAAATCATTTTTTTTATGTGCTGTATATGATGCTGCAATTTTTGGTTCAATGTTATGGTTTGGAATACTTTCTCTTTCCCAAATCGGCAGCATAAAAGTACTGGTAGGTAAACCGGAAAAAAAGCAAAAAGGAGTGACTAAGAATGGAAAATCAAAAAAAACTTCATAAAGAAATCGATCTTATCGAAGGTGTTATTAATCGAATGGCAAATAATTCATTTATGATAAAAGGATGGACATTGACTATCGTTGGTGTTGTTTTTGCTTTAACAAATAACAACCCGGTTACTTTTATTGTTGTTACGGGAATAGCTGTCGTTATCATAAGTTTCTGGTGTCTTGATACGTTCTACCTTAGAACAGAACGTAAATATAGAGCTCTGTATACCGACATTCTTTCAAAAACACATAACAAAAAATATAACGAGATTGACTGGTATAACCTTGATACAAAGAAATATGAATATGCACCTTCTGTAGGTTCATTTAAATCGGTTATGTGGTCAAAGACTATATGGCCGTTTTATTTTTTATTGTTGTTAATAGTACTTTTTATACTGATTGTGAGCATAATACTTAAATGATTTTTAATAAAAAATTGAAAAGGAGAAAGTAATGTATAGAGGATTTAATATTACAGATGTGCTTTTTATCCATGATACGAATGAAAATTTTGCTCGGAAATACACAGATTCTTATGATAAATACAGAAAAGAAATCAGTTCTACTTTAAATAGATATGTATTATCAGATAATATTCTTGATGGGTCAAAGATGCAAGCAGACTGGTTTCCTCAAATTAATGCAGATATTTTCATTTCGCATTCACATGAGGATGAAGAATATGCAAAGTCGTTAGCGGGGAAAATACAAGCATATACAGGACTTTCGTGCTTTATAGATTCCTGTGTTTGGAATTATGCTGATGATTTGCTACGAAAAGTTGATGATAATTATTGTCAATGTGATGATTCTCATACTTATGACTATCAAAAACGAAATTATTCCACAAGTCATATTCATATGATGCTGAATGCCGCTTTAATGAAAATGATAGATAAATGTGAGTGTCTTTTTTTTCTGAATACGCCTAATTCTATAAAAACAGAAAATATTTTCGAATCAACATATTCTCCGTGGATTTTTTCGGAGATCAGCATAAGTAAGTATATACGGAAAAAGATACCTGAAAGAAAAAACTTAAAAAGAATTCGTGATAGTTTAAATAAATCCTTTTCTATGGAAAATTTTGAAGTTCAATATCAATTAGATTTGGCTCATTTAACAGATATCTGTGAAGACGACTTGAATAAATGGTTAGAATTATATCTGAATGATAATAAATATTCTCTTGATACTTTATATAACCTTTACCCTATAAACGGCTAATTTTCGATTATATCTGATTAAAAGGAGAATATACAAAGTGAGTAAGAAAATTTTTGTTTCATATAAATATGGCGATGAAAATGTTCATCAGTTAAAAAGTCCTCTTGAAGAATATCTTGAACCAACAAAAGTTCGTGATTATGTTACCAAACTCCAAGAATTAATTGGGGAAAATAATATTAACAAAGGTGAAAACGACGGAGAGGATTTAAGTAATTTTTCTGATGAAACAATTGCATCAAATTTACGGGATAAAATTTATGACAGTTCTGTAACCATTGTCATGATTTCTCCTAACATGAAAGAATCAGGACCGGAAAAAGATCAATGGATACCTTGGGAAGTAGCTTACTCATTGCGGGAAACAACTCGGAATGATCGAACAAGTTATACTAATGCCGTTCTGGCCGTTGTATTGCCAGACAGAAATAATTCGTATGAATATTATATTACAAATAATACTTGTGCTGATTGTACCTGCCGAACGCTTAATACTCCTATTATTTTTCAGATTCTTAGAAAGAATATGTTTAATAAAAAAGAACTTGATCGTCAGAATTGTTCCTTGGGTAATGATGTTTATACAGGAAAATGTTCTTATATTTCTTCTGTTACTTGGAGGGATTTTTGCAAGGATATTGATTCATATATTGATAACGCGTGTTCAATTCGGGATAGTATCGATGGTTACGATATTACAAAGCAAATTGATTAATAAAAACAGGAGTACTGAATAAAAATGTCTGATTCTATAACCTCTCATCCCAAACTTGAACTAACCTGGATCGGTAAGGGAAATCTTCCCAAACTTGAACCCCGTATTCTTCTCGAAGACCCGTCAAAAAGCTATCATGCAGCACACCACGTTTCAAAAAAAGACATCTTCGACAATAAACTGATATTCGGTGATAACCTTTTGGCACTGAAAGCGCTGGAATCAGAATATACCGGAAAAGTAAAATGCATCTATATTGATCCACCGTATAACACTGGTAGTGCGTTTGAACAATATGATGACGGGGTAGAACATTCTGTATGGCTGAGTTTGATGCGCGACAGGCTTGAATTATTGAGGACACTTTTGTCGGATGATGGTTCTATATGGGTTTCCATAGATGATAATGAAATGCCATATTTAAAAATACTATGTGATGAAGTGTTTGGAAGGCGAAATTTCATTGCTTCAATAATTTGGCAAAAACTATTCACAGTAAAGAACTCTGCAAAATATTTTTCTGATATGCACGAATATATTCTGGTTGTAGCAAAAAATATCGATTCATTTCATTTGAATTTATTGCCAAGAACTCAGGAATTAGATCAATCCTATACTAATGTTGATAATGACCCAAGAGGTCCTTGGACTACGAATGCTATTCAGGCAAGGAATTATTATAGCCAGGGAAGTTATAAAATAACTTCTCCGGATGGAACTGTGTTTATGCCACCAGCAGGTACCTATTGGAGAATATCAGAGGATAATTTTAATAAATTAAATAATGATGGTAGAATCTGGTGGGGAAGAGATGGCACTTCTGTTCCGAGAATAAAAAAATTTCTTAGCGAGGCTAAACAGGGAGTTGTTCCTGCAACGTTATGGTTTTATTCAGATGTTGGAACTAATGCCGAAGCTAAAATGGAAGTTCGGGCTCTTTTTGAAACAGAGACAAATACACCAGTTTTTATGACTCCCAAGCCGGAGCGGTTGATTAAACGTATTCTCGAATTATCTACCAATTCTGGGGATCTGGTACTTGATTCCTTTGCCGGTTCCGGGACGACCGGGGCCGTTGCACAGAAGATGGGACGCCGGTGGATTATGGTGGAGCTGGGAGAACACTGCCATACGCATATCATTCCCCGGCTTAAGAAAGTTATTAATGGGGACGACCCGGGCGGAATAACAAAATCGCAGAACTGGAAGGGCGGTGGCGGATTCCGTTATTACCGTCTTGCACCGTCGCTGCTTAAAAAGGACAAATGGGGTAACTGGGTTATCAATACGGAATACAATCCCGAAATGCTTGCCGAAGCAGTCTGCAAACTTGAAGGCTTTACCTATGAACCGTCCGATTCCGTCTACTGGATGCAGGGACATTCGACAGAAAGCGATTTTATCTATGTAACGACGCAGATTCTTGAACGTGAACAGCTCCAGCTGCTTTCGGAAGAAGTCGGTGCCGGACGTACGCTGCTTGTTCTGTGCTCCGCTTTCCGCGGTATTACTGCAGATCAGGCGATGCAGGCATTTCCGAACCTCACGATAAAGAAGATTCCCAATGCAGTGCTTTCAAAATGCGAATGGGATCATGACGATTACAGCCTGCAGATAGAAAACCTTCCCGATGCTCCTGCCCCGGATCAGGGAGAGTTGTTCGACGGAGAAGAAGAATGAAGAACAGCTTACGATGCAGCATAATTTATTCCTTGCTTTTCTCTTCGATTTGCGTTATTGTTATGTTAACAAGACCCTGCACGCCTCTATACGCGAGTATATGCGCACCTAGCGGGGTTATTTTTTTGTCTTTTGTTTATACTGCAGGTGCGTATGAAACCGAAGTACGATAAACCTGCGCTAACCCCCGGAGAGCAGGCGGAACTTTTATTTTCCCGCGGACTGAAAGGGATAGAAACGGACGAATTAATCAAAACGCTTTCTTTTGTCAGTTATTACCGTCTGCGGGGATATATGTATCCGTATCAGGACAATTCTATTCCTTCAACCCCTTTTTTAAACGGTACTTCATGGGAATATATCAAAAACGATTATCTGTTCGATCAGCAGTTTCGTCACCTGATTTTCAGTGCAGTTGAAAATATAGAAATCGCAATGCGTACGCAGCTGACGCTGCAGATGTCCCTTACGTATGGTTCCCGCTGGTATACGGATAAGAAACTCTTTGTAAAAGAAAACCTCTGGGCGAAAGACCGTGAAAATCTGCAGAAAGAATGGCAGCGGTCCAAAGAAGTGTTTACCGGCCATTATAACAGCTGTTATGATACAACCTATGATCCGCCGTCGTGGATGATTTTCGAAACAGCGTCATTCGGGACACTCTCGAAATACTTTGAAAATATTGATTATACGCTTCCTGCCAGAAACAGGATAACCGGATTCTGGGGATTCCCGGAAAAGTCAGGTATCGTAGTTTCGAGCTGGTTCCGCCATCTTTCATTTGTCCGCAATATATGCGCACATTACGGAAGACTTTTTTCGCGCGAGTTGATTGTGACGCCGGTTTTTCCGAAGTATCCGCCGGAAAAGTGGGTGTCAAAATGGTACAATCCGAACAGAGTATATACGACAGTATGCATACTCACCTGCCTGCTTGATTATTGTGCACCTGATTATGATTTTAGGACAATGTTGTCCGGCCTGATGCATACTATTCGTTCTGAGCAGTTACCTGCAATGGGATTTCCTGAGAACTGGCAGCAGGAGCCGTTATTTAAAGGAGAGCATACCATATGACGCAGTCTGAAAAAACAGTAAACGCAATATGCGGACGCCTGAGTCTCCGTGCTCCGCAGCGGGAAAGCCTTGAGCGGTTTGCCCGTATTACGGAACTGTATCAGTCGTCCGGGTACAAACAGTACTTTGCTCCTGCCCCGGATCAGGGAGAGTTGTTCGACGGAGATGACGAATGAAAGAAACGACAGAAGATACGGGAAAGATTCTGATTTATCAGAATGAAAAAGGCGAAACAAAAATAGATGTCTACTTCTCCGGCGATACTGTATGGATGACGCAGAAGGCGCTTGCGGAGTTGTATCAGGTAACGGTCCCGACTATCAACGAACATATTAAGAACATTTATACCGAACGGGAACTTGAAGAAGGGGCAACTATTAGGCAATTCCTAATAGTTCAAAACGAGGGTTCCCGGACTGTGGAACGGAAGACAAATTACTACAACTTTGAAATGATTCTTGCAGTCGGGTACCGGGTTCGTTCATCAGTCGGCAGCCAGTTTCGTAACTGGGCGTCAAAAATCCTGCAGGAATATGCACAAAAGGGATTCGCCATGAATGACGAGCGGCTTAAGAATCCTCAGAAGTTCGGGCAGGATTATTTTGATGAACTGCTTGAACGTATCCGCGACATACGTTCCTCCGAACGCCGCTTTTATCAGAAAATCTGCGATATCTATGCAACATCGGTAGATTATGCTCCTGAATCCAATTCTGCACAGGAATTTTTTGCGACGGTTCAGAATAAACTTCATTACAGCGTTCATGGTCATACGGCTGCAGAAATTATCTATGACCGAGCCGACGCTTCAAAAGACAATATGGGGCTGACATCTTTTAAAGGAAAAGTTGTCCGGAAAACCGACGTCGATACTGCAAAAAATTATCTGACAAAAGATGAACTGGAAGATTTGAACCGCATTGTATCAATGTATCTTGATTATGCCGAAGATCAGGCAAAGCGCCACATTCCGATGCATATGAAAGACTGGGAAACAAAACTAAATGGATTCCTTGAGTTCAACGGAAGATCAGTTCTGACCGGTTCCGGCCAGATTTCCCGTGTACGGGCAAAACAGCATGCAGAGGAACAGTACGGTCTCTTTGCAATACACCGGAAAGAAGTTGCAGCGGATTCTGAAGAAACTGATGATTTTACCGGTTTATGCAGCCGGATACAGAAAGATACCCCTGATGGAGAGCATACGATATGACGCAGTCTGAAAAAACGGTAAACGCAATATGCGGCCGCCTGAGTCTCCGTGCACCGCAGCGTGAAAGCCTTGAGCGGCTTGCCCGTATTACGGAACTGGTGACGCTTGAAAAGAATACTGATGCTGAGAGTCTTGCATCAAAGCTCGACACCATACACCGCGAGTTCCCGTCAGTGACCGATTTTGAACACGATTTTCCATCGTTCTGTTTTGCGCTTGCGACCGGTGTGGGCAAAACCCGCCTTATGGGTGCACTGATTACGTACCTGTATCAGTCGTTCGGGTACAAACATTACTTTGTCCTTGCACCGAGCCTTACAATATACAATAAACTCATAGCGGATTTTACACCGAATACGGAAAAGTATGTATTCAGGGGAATAGCTGAATTTGCTCAGGAACCGCC
>Ga0172378_10002766_pt1 | contig 16479 bp, 8 predicted proteins | sample GrowelOW332metaG_FD_119755 | JGI IMG/M metagenome (GOLD analysis project Ga0172378, IMG submission 119755) | Groundwater microbial communities from an aquifer near a municipal landfill in Southern Ontario, Canada - Pumphouse #3_1 metaG | ecosystem: Environmental > Aquatic > Deep subsurface >... | reverse complement strand
GGAAATCTTTTTTTATTTCAAGCTTGCAATTGCCAAATCTATCAGTAAAGTACTTTAACGGTATCTTAATAATAGAGTTTTTGTTTCTGCCGACGATAAGTTTTCTGAACCCAGCTCTTGCTGCTGAATCTGAAGGTCTGTTTTTTAGAAAAAAAGGAGACAATATGAACAAGCGCTTTACTTTAATTGAATTGCTGGTAGTCATTGCTATTATCGCCATTCTCGCGTCGATGTTGCTACCAGCCTTGAGTAAAGCCAGAGAAAAGGCTAAAGGAGCTCAATGCCTCAGCAATCTGAAACAGCAGGGAATGTGTTTCGCTTTTTATCAGGATGATTATTATGGGTATTTCCCAAGCTATGGCCTGCTCGGATTTAGTTGGGTCTGGGGAATGAGCATTTCGGCGATTTCGGATAACAACCAGAAGAACAAATCCCTGAAGTATGCCGATGTCAAGGTTTTTCACTGTCCGACTCACCAGGGAGAGCTCAGTGTATACGGAGGAGGATATGGTTATAATTACATGCACTTAAACTGGGGAAGCTTCTATACCAACATTCAACGTTGTGTTGAGCCATCTAAACAATACGTGACCATGGATTGTTCTACTCGTCATCTGGTCTATGGATATTACAGCAGCACAAGTATTTATCAGGCCTTTCCCCGGCATGGCAGGGCAATAAATATTCTTTATGCAGATGGGCATGCCAGCCCTTTTCAAGTCAGCAATCTGGCTAATGCCTATGGCAGCAGCTGGTCCACCACCGTACCCCATCCCGCCGGTTGCCTGGGGCAAATGTCAGGAACTGTCCCTCCCACTTATGCCGCGGTCACAGGTTGGAGCAAATTCAAATATTGAGCCCCAAGCTGTGCTCTGCACCCGCCCAAACCTCTCAACAAGAATCTGCAGCCGGACAGATCATGCAGAGACCTGCGCAGGCAGTCCGCTATGATATCGATCTTTCAAATGATTCGAAAGATCGATATGGCTGTGGTTCCTGGCTCGTAGATGCCATACTTTCCCTTCCCAGGGCGCTTGTCTTGTTGTGATATCACCTCAAAACCCACCATGCAATGTGGCTTGCCTGAACTACTTACAGAAAATATTTCAGAAGAACCCCAAAATTGGCTAATAGTAGTATAGAAAGCAACACGACTTCCCCAAGACCAAAACATACCGCTTTTCGCAAGATTCGGCAAAATTTTATTGTCCTGTATCGAGGATGGAGACTTCCCGCCCTGGTAGGCGGAAGCAGCCTTCCTGATAAAAATTCCCCATAATATTTTTCCCCTGAACGGGTATCCGGAAGTCCACCGCTTGATCATTGTGGTTCAAGACAAACAGCAGCCGCCCGCGGGAGATCATTTCCACGTTCTCCGGCAAAGTCTGAGTCTGAATTCCCGCTTGCTGGAGAATGTAAGCGACGCAATCCTTCAGCGACGTGCTGTCGGTCTGCATCGTCCCTAGATAATAAGCCCGCCCCTTGCCGTACCGATGTTCGCTCAGCAAAGGCTGTCCTTTGAGAATGGTATTGCTGAAAGTCAGTAAAGCCGTTGCGCCATCCAGCTCACAATCCGCAAGCCAGAGCCCCGCCTGACCACAGACTGCCTTGCCGCCGCAGTCGCCAGCAAAAACAATCGCCCCGGGAGCCGCTTTTTCCCGGCTCTCCAAGGCATTCAGTTGCGGGGCGGACTGTACCGGAATAAAATCTTCAATCCGTAGCCCAAAGACATCCTGAAGATGTTCCGGGCCGGCTTGCGGAAGCAGTTTGGCATTGCCGTCAAACAGGCCGAATAAGCCCGTTGCCAAAATCGTCCCCCCGTCAGCGACATAACGGCGAAGTTTTGCTGCCGTTTCGTTGCTGAGATGAGGTAAGGCCGGTAGAACCAATAGCTTATAGCGGGAGAAGTCTGCCTGCAGCGAAAGAATATCCGAGTTAACTCCGCAACGCAGCAAGCTTCCATGCATGCTTAAATTCAGCTTTTCATACTCGATCCATTTTTGCCAGAAACCCTGACAATAATTCCAGTGATTTTCGTGATCAAAGATGACCCCGGCTTCCGGACTGGGTTGCGGCAGGGGTTCGTAGGGAGTCAGCAGATCCTGAACTTCCCGGATGCTTTCCTTAAAAAGCTGATAGCGGGCTCGAGGTTTACCGGTAGGCCCCAGAATCGTCCCATGTGTTTTCTCATAGCCGCCAAGATGACTGCGCCAGTGAAAGTAAACGATATGGTCATAGCCTCGAGCCAGAAAATGCCAGAGATAAAAACGCAACAAGTTCTGTCCGGGAGCACCAGGAGAAGTGGCGGATTCCAGAATCCAGGGGGAGACGCCGGGTTTCAGATTACGCCATAAATCGGAATAATACGCCGTATGCGTCATACCATGAGTCCCCGGGCAGGGATAAAAATCCATCGCGGAAAAGTCCAGTTTGGCAAACATCCTGTAGCGGTCTGAAAGCCCGGAAACATTGTTAGCGGTGATGGGCAAAGTGGGGAAAAAGCGGCGCAGAACCTGCAACTGGTTATCGAGATAGCCCCGTTTGGCCTCATCCCAGAAAAGCAGACTGTCCAACACTCTGGTGGAATCAATCTTGCGATCCAAGTCTCCCAGCTCAATCTCATCCCAATCGGAATATTCCTGGCTCCAGAAGGTGGTACCCCAAGCGGTATTGAGATGGCTGACCGTAGCATATTTTTTCTGCAGAAACTGGCGAAATTTCTGTTGGCATACCGAACAATGGCAGTTGCCGAAGACAGTATGCCCGAGTTCATTGTCGATCTGCCAGGCAATAACATGGGGGCAACTCTGAAATTCTCCAGCCAGCTTTTCCACGATCAAACGGCAGTAGCGTAAATAGATATCGGAGCTCACACAAGTGTGATCTCGAACCCCAAAGTAAGCCCAAGTCCCATCCGGCTTGGCAATCAGAATTTCCGGAAATTTTTTGACCAACCAGGCCGGCGCTGTCGAAGTCGGCGTACAAAGAATGGTTTGTACTCCTCTCTGAGCTAAAATCTCAATGGCCTGGTGCAGCCAATCAAAAGTAAAATGACCCTCCGCGGGTTCAAGATGCGACCAGCAAAATTCTCCGATCCGCACCAGGGTAACCCCGGCTTCCTGCATCAGTTGAGCATCGTATTCAACCCGTTTCACATCCCAAGCCTCAGGATAATATGCACAACCAATCTGCATGATCAACCATTCCTTTCTTCACTTTGCTGTATTTGCTTCCCCATTATTTCCCGGAGCTGCTCTCAAATATAAATCCAAAATCCTAAAATGCTGCAACCCCATCATCTTAAATTCCAGCGGATTGGTGAAATGGATATCAGAGCACGATTTGAATGTCAGAAAACCAAGGATCCATAGAGCACCGGCGGCTTCACCTGTTGACGCCAACTTTAAAATTATCCTATTGCAGCTTCTGGCCTTTCAGTGCGTCGGGTTTCAGAGTCTTAACATTATGAAGACGAGTATCTTATGGTCACAATTTAAGTTTTTTTTTCAGAAAGAGATTTTCCGCAGGATCTATTTCCGTTATGGTTGATCAGCTTTTGGCGAAAGATACATGTCATCGACATCGATTTCAGCATTGGGGAAGATGGCAACACTGAAGTTTTCTCCCGGCTTGCAGGGATTTTTGAATTCGAACTGAAGATGTTGCCATTCTGTGCTATCCAGCGTTTCATTTCGGAGGGTTTCGGTATGGGTGTTTCTGCCATCCTTATAACAGAGCGCAATAAACCGGACGACGGCTTTGCCGCGCAGACGGCAGGAGGCGCGGATCATCGTTGACTTGATCTGGCAGGATTGAAAAATAAATCCCTGGCGCAAGCGCACAAAGCGGTTGTCCGACATTTCCGGATGCGATAAGAGTTCCAAGTCGCCGCCATACTGTACGGCCGAAGAGAGCGACCACCAAGCAGGAGCTTGTTGGTCTTTCAGCTTCCAATGTTGCGGAATGACTGGTTTTCTGGCCACTTCGTTGAAGGAGCCATTTTTCCAAGGCCGGGTGTCCAGCTCCGTGCGGTTGCCGGGAGCCACTGCGCGTGACCCGGCAAAGACAACCGGATGGAAGGTTTCAACATTATGAGGCGTTCCGCTACTCCACGTGGATGTCTCACTCGCCTTTCGATTTTCTGCTAGAAGCCGGCAGCGCATAACATTCATTTTCAGGACAAAACCGGGCGTCAGCGATCCGCCGGTGATAGGTTGAATGGGAAGACGAATTTCCATGAACCAGCGATCTTCGGCAAAAGAAGTCTTGACTTCCGCATTGGATTCGAAGCTTGCGGTAATCCCTTTTTGGCCGGGGTTTACGCTACCGTCACAAATCACTCCTGATGCATTGATCATGATCTGAAAATAGCGACCGCCAAGGATTGGATCATTCAGGAAAAGCTCGATATCATTGTCCTCCCATACCGGACCATCATGTTCCTTGACAATCGTTTTGAGTTTGCCGGGTTCGGGTTCGATGCATTCCATTCCCATGTAGAGATTATCTTTGTCATAGGCCAGTTTGACTGCAGTCTGATAGTTGGCTAATTCGCCAGAGGAGGTTTTTTGGAAACGGGTAATGCCATCAGCATTTTTCCAGTCGGCTTCGTCAAGTTTTCCGTCAATGACGATGTTTCCCTGCAGGGGATACACTTTGATTTCACGATAGTTATCGATATAATTCTTGTAGGCCTTGATCCATGTTTCCTCGAAATATATGCGTTCTCGTTTCACATGTGCGAGGGCGCGGGGATCGGGGTCAGCAACCGCTGCTTTTTCCGCAGAATCAAGATATAGGTAAAGTTTTTCTTTTGCGCCGGGTACGTCGAGGAATTTTCCGACCGGTATGCTATGTCCATAGCCCCAGCATCCACCGGCATCCATATAAAGTTTGTACAGTAGAGCCCGGAAGTCTCGGATGCCAGCCAGCCAGCCTTTACCGTAGTAAAGGGAATTTATTTCTTCGTTGATGGCGTCAAAATCTCCATTGACATCCCACATGAAGTTCATGCCCATGTAGATGGTCTGCCACATCATATACCAGTTATTACGGATGAGAAATTTGTCATAGGTTTTATTGTAGACTCCATCGGGGCAGCAGAGTTCGGTTTCCATACCCTGGAAATTAGGCAAGTGCTGGTGATAGAATTGGAGGGTGTCTACCCAATTTTTCGCATTGGGCAAAAAATTATATCCGGCGTAGGAGAGTTCTTCATAGGTACGCAGGGGTACCCCGAAGGCATTCCATTTCCGATTGTAATCATAATACCATTTATTGGTTGGGCAATTCGGATCGCTGAGGGCATGTTTCCAACAGCGGCGGTGATTGGAAACCATGATATGGTCCACTCTCGAATCCGGTTTGACAGCAGTGGGAGGCTCGGAATAGTTTTGATAGGACCAGCCGGAGATTCGAGCGGATGGTTTTTCTTTGAGAATACGATCGACAACTGCATTGGTAAAGAGCCAATAACGGGTCGAGACGCAGCGCCGGGCAACTTCCTCGGACGGATCCTGACTTTGGCATTTTTCGCATTGGCACCAGGCCGTGGTATCATTGTTGCCGAAATCAATCAGCATTGACCGGTCTTCCGCTTTATCCAACCAGCGCAAAGCATTTTCGGCGATGAGATTGATCACTTCCGGATTGCTGGTGCAGGGCTGCGGGTTGGCTCCGCCATGTCTGGTTATGACACGCTGGCCATTGATCAGCGGAAAATATTCTGGGTGTTCGGCAAAGAATCTGTCCTGTTTGGCCAATTCTTCTTGGTAGGTCCGCTTTTCCAGGCCGGTGCCATGCAACAGGGGGCTGAAGGCATGGCCCCCGGCTTTGCCGACGACGCCGCGTTCAGTCAGGGCTTTACGATTTTTTTCATTGTTGTTGATAATGCTTAGGTTGGCAACGATCCGTCCATTGTTGCGCACTAGCCAATCCCAGCTGTCGATAACGTGAGAAGCATATCCCATGCATACCTTGCTGATGTCCCGGAACGCGAAATCGGGGTTCTTCGCAGTCCGACCCTCCGGCACGAGGATGCTGGATTTGACGATGAAGTATTCGCCTTCATCGCCAGGAATCAACCAGCGGATACCACCATATTTCTTGAGTACTTCATAGACTCCATAGAGTACGCCAATGCTCTGGCGTCCTCCAATGATCATGGCATCAGGACGCACGTCCAGCAGAAAACCCTGTTTGCTCACCTCCGAATCAGTGACCAGCTGCAGCCGGACGGGATACTTGCCTTCGATTTCACGAGTAGATATTTCCGGAAGCGGACAGGCGGAAATTCGGCCCAGGAATTTTGCCAATTCATTGGCGGCGTGCTGTTCGACCGGACCGGCGTTTTCAGATAACACAATCGAACAGGCGATCTGTCCATTGTCGGTCAGTTTGACAGCAGCGCTCAAGCTGGAGACTGCAACAAACAGGGAAAGAATGAGTGATTTTCTTGTCATAGCTCAAAGTCCTCTTTGGTTGGCTTGTCGTAGTAGTTGTTTTCTCTACTATACGGTTTCATTGTACGGATGCATTACTTCCCGCTGCACAGATATCCGCTTGCCATCACATCGTTCTGGTAATAATGATGCATCTTCACCAGAATTCGTGGGTAAACCTTGCCTATGGTAATTCTCCAAGTTGATGACACATAGCGATTTTTACAATTTTCATCGTTCGAAATCGGAATGATTTTCTGGCCAGAACCGTATCTGCATGCGCGAGCAGCAAATGTTTTTTTCCCAAGGCATTTTTCCTGCATTCGGGCGATGACCAGCGGGCGATTTCGCATGTCGTATTCGAGCAGGCGTACCGGATGCTGGTCGAAGCCCGGAATTGTTTCCAGCTCAATCCATTCTGCCGGAATTCCATGTTCTTTGAGCCAATCCTGATAAAAGCGATGAACTTCTTTCTCGTAGCCGGTCACGCCATTGTTCTCGGAGGAAATCTGAATGAGTTTTTGCAGCAAAATGATCATTTGATCAGCTCCCTTTCCTGCAGTCTGCGCCGACGCAACGTACAGGGTTCGCAAACCAGTTCCGAACACAGCATGATATCGGGCTGCTGCCGGATTTGGCCACAGATATAATCCACCATCTTCGTGGAATGAATCAGGTAACTATTGCCCAATTTTCTTGCGAAACCCGCACGGACAAATGGCTCATCAAATTTCGAAAAGGCTTCACTGCAGGCCGGAAATTCCGGAATCAGCGGCATTTCGCCGTCTAATGTCAGCGCCGTTTTTCCCCAGCATGCGCGGAACGGGATATCATTATAGGGGACTCCGGAGGCGATTTCTGCGTAATGCAGCATGGAATTGCGGTTATTTCCGACATTCAGCAGCAAAATCCAGGCACCGAGTTTGCAAGCATTTTCATAAGAGGAGCCATGTCCCAGTCCCGTGACATCGCAACTGCCTTCGGTGAGTTCCTGCGCATATTTCCCCCAGACCGCAACCGAATAGGTAGGATTGTTACTTCTTAAAACACCCGGCATCTTTCGAAACGTTTCCGAAAGAATCCCGTTTTCACAGCCGGGTGTGGTTGCGGCATCATACGGTTGGACTTTCCAAATGCCGGAATAGTTATAGCTGAAGGTCGGCATCAGTAGCGTACCTTCAGGACCCAACCGGGCACAAAGTTGCTTGATAACCTGTACCGGCTGCAGCCCCTCTTCCTTGCAGGATTTGAAGGAAGCATGCACAATCAATACCTGCCCCGGCGGAATATGGTCAAGGATTTCTTGAGTTCTCATGGCAGCAAGCCTCATTTCGCCAAATTTGCATAGATGAAATGCTTGACAAGCAGACAAGCAACCTTTATTATAACAGTTTAGAAGTAAAACACAACAAGCAAAATTGGGTATTATTACGCAAAATTGGGGCCTCCATGAATTATTTTGCTGATATCGAATTTGTCGCGGTATCGCGTGCGGTCATTAACCGGGATGGGCAGATCAACGCCAATACGGAGGGATACTGGGGTATCGGCTTGATGTTGGGACAGGGCTTTGTTCGACGCCTTACTCCTGAGGGGGAAAACCTGTTGAAAATGCCGTTTATATATCTCTGTCAGCCTGGATACGTAGGCAGTTGGGGAGTGGTCAACGGAGCCGAGCGGGAAAACTTGTGGTTTATCATGAAAGGTGCTCGTGCAGAACGGATGGTTAACGCTCTGCTTCCTCTTTGTCCGGGAAAATCTCCCACGTTCTCAGTGGAAAATGTGCAGAATCTGGTTGCCATTCACCGCCGGATGTTGAGCTTGCAGCAAAGTGGACTGCCGACGAATTTCTATCAGACTGTGCTTTGTATGGAAGAATTCATTGCAGCCATATATGCTTCTCTGGCAATGCAGAAAGAAAATTCTCGAATTTATCGTCTGGTCACTGAGCTTATGCGCCAGATCAATGATCGGCCAATAGACAAGCCGGACTTTTCAAGTATCGCCGCAAAAAGTCATATCTCATACGACCATTTTCGGCATGTTTTCCGTCAATTTGTCGGTAAATCACCACACGACTTCCTGCTGCAGCGCAGGCTGGAATGGGCCATGCTGGAACTACGACAGGCAAATCACAGCATCAAAGAAATCGCTTCCAGTTGCGGCTTCAATTGGCAAGCCGATTTCACCCGCTTCTTTAAAAAACGCACCGGCTTGACCCCTTCCGAATTTTCCCGCACTGAATGGTGATAAAGAAAGCGTGGAATTTGAGATGGACAGTCGTCCGCTAGCGAAAGAACAATCAAATACTTTGAAACCAACACGAACACCAAGTGCCGTGTTCCCTCCTCGCCAGCAGGTCCATAAGCTCACGCGAAAGCCTGCGCGAGCTCCTTCCGAAAAATCCTCCTTTAAAAGAAAAATTCTAAAAGCTTATCTCAATGCTGGAAGGAGCTGAATTTCCCGGAGTTGCTTTGCTTTAGCCTATGGAGCCGCTGTAAAAAAGACGTCATCAAAGCATATTTCACCGGAATTGCACCGCAATGCGCCGGAAATATTGACTTCTCTGTCCGGTTGCCGGTATTCGAATTTATAGTACTTCCATTCATCGCTGTCGAGAAGCACTTTTGCTGCACTGTCACTTCGAAGATGATGATGCGGAGCGTAGGTATAAACAAAAACCAGAAATTCAAGTTCACCTTTCCCTTTGGCACGAAAATGAATCGAAAAATTTTCCGGGGAGGGTTTTCTTTCCCATGGGCCATAGTGCTGTAGCAGTATTCCACTTTTCAACTTCACAAAATAGTTATTGAGACAATTTTCCTGCAGCAACAGTTCCAGAGATGATTTTTTTCCGGAGAGGGACCAATTTTTCGGCAGCATGAGTTCTTTTTCATTTGCGGAAGAAATACTGCCATGTTCCAGCTCAGAAAAGGAGCCGTTTTTCCACATACGAGTATCGATTTCCTGACGCGAGACGTCGTGGACAGCGCGCTTCCCGGCGAAGTGCACCGGGAGAAAAGCCCCGGTGTCATGCGGAGCACCGATGCTCCAAGTCGAGCTTTCGATTGGTGTGCCGGATTCTATGGCAATATTCTTCAGTTTTCTAGCCCGCAACACGTTGACTTTCCAGATCTGGCCATCAAAGCATTTCTCGCCAAGCGGATCGGTTGGGATCCGCACCTCAAGTATCCAGCGATCGTTGAGGATCGCGGTTCCGACTTCTGCACCGGATGAAAACGCTTTTGAACTGCTCGCCCCAGGTTTGACAAACTGATCAAACAGAACTCCCTTTGCATTGAAAATCAGCTGATAATAAGCATTCCCGAGATCCGGATGGGTCAGAAAAATTTCGAGGGTATTGTCCTCCCATACTGGTCCATCCAGCTGATTTATAGCAGTTAATAGTTTATCCGGGAAGGGCTCCATCGCCTCAATGCCAAAGTAAATATTGTCCGGCTCATAAACAACGCGAACGCTTGTTTGCTGTTCAGCGGGTCGGCTTTCTCCGATCTTCGTCAGTTTAAAATTTGAAATGATATCGGCATTTTTCCAGTCTGCTTCGGCAAGCTGGCCATCAATCTGGATTGGAGCAGTTTTTCGATAAGAACGTACTTCCCGGTAGTTTTTCAGATAATCTCTGCGGAATTTTTCCCAGGTTCGCGCAAAAATGCTACGTTCGCGTTGGACATGGACGAGAGCGCGTTTATCCGGCTCTGCGGCAGCGGCTTTTCCCGCAGAATTCAGCAAGCGGACAAGTTCTTCCTGGACACCCGGTTTATCGAGGCAACGTCCCAGCGGCGAACTGTGTCCATGTCCGAAGCATCCTGGTGTTTCCTGGAAGGTTTTAGAAAGCAGTTTGCGAAAGTCCCGCATCCCGCCTTCCCAGGCTTTTTTCCCATAATAAAGCATGTTAATCTCTTCGTAATTGCGCTCATAATCCTGGTCGATATCCCAAGCAAACAGGGTGTACAGATATAGAGTCTGCCACATTGCATACCAACATTCCTTGACCTGCTGGTTAATGTGTTTTTGATAAACACCATCGACGGGAGGAAGCTGGGGACGGAGACCCCGGATTGCGTGTTTGTGATAATATTTCAGATCCGCAATATAAAGATCTTCAATTGGCATAAAAACAGCGCCGCATGCGTCGATCTGCGCATAAGCGATCAGTTGATAGCCCTGCTTTTCAGCAAGTTTTTCCCAATCAAGATATTGTTTGCGATATTTCTTGTTGGTCAAACATTCCGGATCATCGATGGCATGGCGATAACAAATCCGGTTGAAAGACAATTCAACCGTTGCAAAACGCTGATCCGGAAAAATTTCCGTTGGGGCGGCTTCAAAATTTTGATACGCGATGGTATTGATTATGGCGGCTGGTTCTTTACTGAAGACATAGTTCCCAAGTTCGTTGATAAAAGTCCAATAGCGGTTAACCATAAGCGGGCTGCCGCGATCGATTTTTTGGCAGTTTTCACATTGACACCAGCCTGTGCCATCATTGTTGACCAGACGATAACGTCCTGCCGGACTTTGGGAACAGAATTTATGGAGGTACCGCAACAGATTCTCGGACATGATCCGGATCACCTCCGGATTACTTGTACAGGGCTGATATTTATGCCCATCGAGGAAGACGCGTTTGCCATTGATGAGTGGAAAATAGTCGGGATGCGTCTGATAGAGTTCTTCGAGGTTAGCTTTGAAATCGCTCCACTTCTCGTAGTCCAGATAATTTCCGCCGAGAAGATCACTGAAGCAGTGTCCCCCAGCTTGAATTTCGGCCCCACGTTCGCGGAGACCTTTGTGCAGATGCTTCGCCAGATAGGTCTGATGTAATTCGAAAATACGAAGATTGTTTCGCACCATCCAATCAAAAGAATCCCATTTGGGACTGTTGATGTTGGCGGAACCCCAGTTAATCGACCGGTATTCGAATGACGGATTGGAAACAGACTTTCCTTGCAAAACAGCAATCGTGGGTTTGGGGAAAAAGTATTCACCATCTTCGCCCGGCACCAGCCAGCGGATACCACCATATTTTTTGAGCACTTCGTAGACTCCATAGAGAATGCCGATCGCCTGGCGTCCTCCGATGATCATGCTATCAGAACGCACGTCAAGCAGAAAACCTTCCTGGCTAAGCTCCGGATCATTAACCAGCTGCAAGCGGACAGGATACTTGCCTTCAATTTCACAACTGGAGATGTCCGGAGACGGACAGCCGGAAATTTTAGCCAGAAATTTTGCCAGTTCGCTGGCGGCGTGTTGTTCGACCGGGCCGGCGCTTTCGGATAACACAATCGAACAGGCAATCTGTCCATTGTTAGTCAGCATGACGGCAGCATTCAAACTGGAAACGGCAAACAACAGTGAAAAAAGGAATGAAGTTTTTGGCATAACTCAAGGTCCTCGTTGCTTAGGTTGTAGTACCCGTTGTTTGTGACAGGTTGATCATTTTTAATTGACAAATGCCTTATTTGCCATCGGCTGGAGCGCCGTTAGCATTCAAGTAATTTTGGTAACAATTGTAATCCTCATGCCATTTTGCCAGTGTGGGATGCATATATCCCACGCCATAATTCCAGCCTCGGACGGAGCCGTCGATAAACTGCATATTGCTCACCGTTTTGCCATCGCCATGCCAGTAAAAGATATAGGTGGAACTGCCCTGCTGGGAATGGCAATGCATCCACATCAGCTTGGCCGGACGTTGTACCGTGGAAAGCCGGAAAAAATTTCCGGTTGAGCTGACCTTCCAGGTCACAGCTGAACACAGAGAACCGGTTATAGCGTAATTTGTATATTGGAAACTCTTGGCGGAGCGGCTCAGAGCTGTGTGGCAGGTCAGAAGAGAGTGCACCGGTCCGCCGAGTCCCCAGGTCCAGGGCGCATAACCCAGATAATTTCTGGCATAGGCTGACACATAGATGCTGTATACCCTACCTTTGACCGGCGAACTATCGCTGGCCGCGCCATAGGCCCAGTCATCGTGATCCTCAGCATACATGGTACCGAAAAAATGATGTTGCTTGAGTTTGTTCATGCAAATAATGTCCTGAGCTTTGGTACGCGCCTTGCTCAAGGCCGGCAGAAGCATGGAGGCAAGAATTGCAATGATGGCGATAACGACAAGCAATTCAATCAGAGTAAATGCAAACCGTTCAATTCGTTGTAGTTTCATTATCTTTTCATCCTTTTATCAGAAATTAGACTCCAGTTCCGAAATGATATGGGATATGAGTATTCAAATGATTACAGCAACATTTGCATAGATGAAAGACATGGCAATCAGGAGTTCTTCTTATATCTTAATGGTTTAGAAGCAAAACACAACAAGCAAAATTGGTTATTGTTAAGCAAAATTGGTGTCAACACCGAGTTGAAATGGCAGGATTTCGCCGTTTTGATTTGGCGGGCTGCCTTTTGGGACGGGCTCTGGTTATCTTCTGAAAGATGAAAATTTCAGGTTATAAAGCCCCTTACGGTTAGGCGTTAGGGAGTCTTTTTACGGATAAGCGTTATAGAGTGCGCCAGTAAGCTGGCGCACTGAAAGCGGGAGCTTTGCTCCCGCACTCCATATAGGTTTATCGACGGATAGGCGTTATCGACCTGAACTTTTCACACGTTGATAATAACGACGGAAAAATCTCTCCATCTCTGCGTCAAACGGTCGAAAACGTAGTTGTCTTTTATATTGTTAATGATAAACGAGTTAAGTGTTTTTTCTAGGTTTATAGCAAAGATAGAAATAAAACTCACAATTGTCAAGTATGGGATCGAAGAAGCCATCGTCACCGGTAGATACACCCTAGAACCAGGTGTTGTCCTTCGTGGCCTTGAAAATCGGTGAATAGCAGAGATTCTCAACAGAAGAATGAAAAAAGTGAAGCTCACGCGTATTGCGTGAGCTTCACCTATAAATATTTTTTCCAAACAAGAATCTGGAGAAGCATAGTATAAAACGATGCTTCTTGCAAGAATTTAGAATTTTACCAAAGGGGTTTGATCGATGATGCCGGCAACGACTTTTAAGCGGGTACCATCAGGTACCTCGGCCTTCAAGCGCAGGGTATTTTTGCCAGCCTTTAGAAGCTCCGGTTTACCCTGAATCTGCAGCGCCAGCGGCAGACTGTCGGCATCTCCCGTGAACCAGCTTCCGTCCGAAAATTCAGCGATGCTGTTCGGGGGAAAAACTCCGGCAACGCGAATTTCACCCATCTGCAGTGCCGCGACCGGACGTTCTTCGGTGAAGAACGAATGCCAGTCCGCGATCATGACCGCACAGGTTTTGCCAGCCGGCAGATGATTCATCCACACCGAAGATACCGCAATCCGGGTAAAGTCCGGTAATTCCGCAGTAATATGGCAGGGATTGCCAGTCACTCTATGGTTGTTGAAATACATGCTGTCAGGCCAATCATTGCCTTCATTCTCAAATTCAGTCGGTGCGAATTCCATCTCCGGGTCTAACTGCCGATGATAATAAGGCCAGAGATATTCCATCACTTGGGCTGCCCCATTTTCAATCAGAGCGCAATATTTCCAGCCAGTGAAATCAATTTTGACCAGTTTTTCACAAAGTCCGGAGGCCTGCAGCCGAATGCTGCGCAATTGAAAATTCAAAACTTCCCCATTGCCATCTCCATGGATCCAGACCCCGAAACCGTACTGCCCCTGCAAGTTCAGCGGAGGGGTAAACCGTTGCTCAAAACGGGCGCAGCCAATCGGCTTTTGCGCCGTGGCTGTGAAGCGGACAGCGTCTCCATGCGGAGAAGCTTGCCGGGAAATTTCCGCTTTGACCGTGCGAGAAGTGAAGACAGCGATGGAGGCAAAATTCTGCACTGGCATCAGGGCGACTTCTTTTTCAGGAGCAGGCTGTTCGGCATCGCCTAAACTGGAATACTGTGGATTGACCAATTGATCCGTATCGGGAGCATCCGAGCCTTTTGTGGTCTTTACAGCGGATTTATTTTTCGTCCGATTATGCAGAGGTTCAAAGCGCAGCAGAAACGGCGTTTGCGGCTCACAAGGATTGTCGAGCACAATCTCCGCATCACCCTGTTGGAATTCAGCGACTGCCTGTGAATAATAGGCAGGATATAAGCCATCTTGGCATAAATGGCATTCACGGTCATTGACGCAATCTTTTTCTTGCGGCGTCAATTTTCCTGACAAACGCAGTTTCTCATAACGGCGAATCATTTCGGCAAAACGGCGTACTTCTTCGCATTTTTCGAAGACCTCCAGCGCTAACCCCTGGAAAGAAAGGGAAAAGTCATTGGCCAAGCCGAGTCGCCCCATATTTTCATAAACATCCGTCGTGATACGATCCGCTTCCACCGGATTCTTCGCCGAATTAACCCCTAAATACCACCAGCCCAGATTCTGTGGCAGCAGGGTATTCTGCTGCGAAGCTCGGTTAACCTCGGCATGCCGATCCAGAAATTTTTTCTGAGCGCGTGAGGGTCGGTCCCAAGCTCCCATGCGGGAGCGCACGTACCAGAGATTATGAAACATAGAGCTCATTTCCATGCCAGCGGGTTTATGCAAGCGTTTAGCGACTTCGTAGACGAATTTGGTGCTGTAGTAAAAAAGGAAAATGGAGCCTTCCAGGGTATTAACGCCTTCCAAAGCATCAAAGTAGATAGCATCAAAGCCACATTCATTGAAGCAGTCGGCGGTATTCTGAGCCACTTTATGAAAGAGGGGGCCGTCAATATCCGGAGCAAACAAGCCATAGCTATTTTTTAGGTTGTGGCCGGCTGCGCCTTTGCAATGCGCAGCCGGAACGGTGCCGAAGGCTCCACGCACACATTGATCCAACAGCTGATCCCCCAAAGCGGTGAATTCGATGATCTCATCATCCCAAAGGACATATCGGGTGGAATTAAAATGGGAAGTATGAATCAAGCTGATCTCAGCCGTATCCTCGGCAATCGGGATTTGTTTCGTGGTGGCATCAATATCGGAAGTGAGGGTAAAACAGCGGTTGTAGCCCAAAAGGGGATCGGGTTTGGGGTGAACCAGAGTGCAATTCGGATCAATCAAAGAGGAATAGCTGTGCAGAATGGACTGAATGCCATTTTCGTGCAGACGGTTCACTACGGCTCGTAAACTTTCCCGGCCTTCCGGAAAAATCGGACGATAGGGTTCAAAATCACCAAAACTGAAATTTTTGCCTTCGGCGCCATGGAAATCGACTTGAGTGATGCCAATGGCCTTCAGCATGGCAATCCATCCATCCAGGTTTTGCGGGGTCAAGCTGCCCGGCAGATAGGCACCATAACTCATCAGATAGCTTCCCTGCATCTCTTTGGCATCTTTGGCAAAGGCACCGGAACATGGCATCCAGGGGATATGTTCAGTCTCGTTTTGCGTAATTTGCTGCATCAAGCTACGAAGTTGCGATTTTAGTGTTGTTGCGACAATAAAAGCACTACCTGCCAGCCCAAAGTGGGAATAAGCTTCTGCATACAACAACGGGAAAATACCGGGCAGATCGGCAGCATCGGTCTTCAGATTAAGGGACATGCCGATGCAGACACTTTCCCGATCGGTCAACGGCGCAATCTGGGCAAAACGCAACACTGCGGGTTGTTTGCTGCCATTTCCCAGAAAGGAACGAACCGCGAAACGGATCCCGTTCACCCGTGCTTCCACGTCCAATTGAACTTCGGCGTCATTTTCGAAGCGGAGCGTCAGAGTTTTGTCAGTCCCTTCTGCGGCACTGGCATTCACATACAACGGTTTTTCAGAGCTCAAGGGGTGTATCCACTCATTGGTGAAAGCAGGCCGAGGAGTGAAATACGCCAGGCGCGCAAAGGGCAAGGATTCGCGTACCAGATTTTCCCCATTGGGACAGCCAACAAAAGTGACCTGTCCGGCTGCATTGATGCTCAATTCGGTAGTTTTACTTGAATACTGCATACTCATTTTACGGAAATAGATTCCGCCTTTTTTGCTGGTGTTCTGGTGCTTAATATGAATGAAACATTTGGACTTATCCGAACGGTCGGATGAGGGGGACAGC
>Ga0172378_10002764_pt1 | contig 16485 bp, 16 predicted proteins | sample GrowelOW332metaG_FD_119755 | JGI IMG/M metagenome (GOLD analysis project Ga0172378, IMG submission 119755) | Groundwater microbial communities from an aquifer near a municipal landfill in Southern Ontario, Canada - Pumphouse #3_1 metaG | ecosystem: Environmental > Aquatic > Deep subsurface >... | reverse complement strand
GCGATATATGATCCGATAAATTGATGATAAGCAAAAGGTGGCAAATCTAGATAATTACTAAAATGCTCTGCCATAATCTTTGTGTCGCCTGTTTCTTTGCCAATATCATGGAGCAAACCAGCGATATAATATTGATCTTTGTTTTTACGATGATGCGCTTTTGCGATTTGATAAGCTAAATTAGCAACTGCTAAAGAATGGCTATAGCGTTTGTCCTGAATGAAGGAACGAACCTTGCTTATATAATAAAGATTGTGATTTTCAATATATTTTATAACTTCATCATCAATTTTTAGACATTTTAATGATCGAATATCACTTGAACTAATATTCATCGTTTTTCCCACTATTTCTTGCATATCAAATTTTTTGATATTTTCTTCTTTTTCATTAAAATTCGGTCGAGAGAAAAAGATAATATGAGCGAGCTTAGCTATTTCCTCGCAACTTTTCCAGCGCTGAAATTCATTGACTTGATCAGAGCCGATCAAATAATAAATTTCGTCGTTAGGGTATTTATCTTTAAAATAACGGACAGTGCTGATTGAATAATTGAGTTCTTTCCCGCTTTCCACTTCAAATAAATCGATGCTAAAGCGCGGATATTTTTTAATTGATAAATTAATCATTTCAATTTTATCTTTGATAGGAGCAGAACTATTTTTCCAAATAGCGATGGGAGACGGCACAAAAATAACATCAGCATCAAAGTGTTTTGAGGCCACGAGTGCCATATTGATATGCCCGAGATGAATCGGATCAAAAGCTCCACCAAAAATAATTTTATTCATCTTATTTCTTGAATTGAATTACTGGTTTATCTTTATTTCTGCGAAATAAAACAATGACTCTTCCCACCACTTGAACGACATCAGCTTTTAATTTTGATGATAGATCTAATGCGATGGACATAATAGGAGCGGTAGCGCCTTTCATGACATTAATTTTAATTAATTCTTTGACGATAAGAGCTTTATCAAGCATACAGATGAGAGAATCATTAATCTCATTTTTTCCAACTTGATATTTGGTTGTGAGTTTTTCACCCATCGCTCTCAATTGACTTTTTTCGTTTGCAGTTAACATATTTTATCTCAACTTTCCTAAACATTCTTTCAAGGCAGTGCCTTTGGGGAGAAACACACGAATAACTTGGCCTTTAGCGACAAAAGAGACCCAGCATAGGCCAAAAATCCCGATGTCGTGAATTTGATCATCATTCTCCATCGTATAATCAAACAAATCATAATCGGTAAAGGCAGTAAATCTTGAACTGACAGGGCGAATATATTTTTTGTCGAGATTTTCTTCTAAAGTTTCGCGCATTTTTCGTGACGCTATCTTCTTACATTCCACCATCTCAGCGGTATAGAGTTTAAATGTTGTGGCTTTGCCACTAACAAATTCAAAGCTTGCTAACGACCCCACAACAAGCATTTCACCAATGGAAAGAGTCTTGGAAGTAACTTTAATCTCCTTCTTTGGAATGATGATTTTTTGGACATCTTTTTCCACTTTGCCAAGAACCGAATTAACTAATGAAAAACCAGGTACTTCATAAAATGAAGCCGAATTAGAAAATGGAATCTCTAATAATTGAACCGAAGTACCAGGATATGTTTCGGTTCTAATCATTCGCTTGGAATTATTCTTATATGACTTAAGCATCTTATTGATGAGAGTTGTTTTACCACTGGCAATTGAACCAATCATATAGACATCGTGGCCTTCACGAATTTTGGTTAAATGCATGAGCATATCATTGATATCAATGTCGTTTGTATTACCAAAAATAATTGAAGCGTAAGGTGTTAAACCCGCTTCGGCAAAACGTTCATTGAGATAATTAGTGAGTTGTTCCTTTTTAACATTTCGACTGAAGAGATCGAATTTGGTGCCGACAACAATAACTTTTAGATTCTTAATTTTGTTGATAACATCTGGATTTAATGTTCCATTAAAAGCGAATAAATCAACAACCCAAAGGATGATAGCGTCTGTCGCAACAGCATCATCTAAGATAGTGAGAATTTCGCTATCGGCGTCTCTTTCTAACATACCAGTGTTTATCGCTTTCATTTTTTCATAGCAACTAAAGCAATAAAGAACTTCTTTTTCGGCATTGGGATCATTCAAAAAACTACTATTAATGTAGCCTTTTTCATCTTTCTTTTTGCTTTGCAAAACTTCACCACAATGGTAGCAGCGCATCACTCTTTTAACTTTTCCCATAAAGAATTCTCCAATCTTTAAGTTTCCCCTTGCGAGTATGTCTTCGGCGAATCATTGAACCAAATAAGCGATTAAATTTTGTCGTCCATTGATCTTCTTTAACTATTTTATCAGTTAAAATGACTTTGATGTGAGCAGCATTTGCAGCGCCAACATCAGTAATCATCTGATCTCCAATTAACATGACTTCGTCATTAATGGCATTTTTGCTCTTCATAAATTTTTTTATTTTATAAGCAAAAGGTTTCATCGCGCTATTAATATATTCAACATTTAAATCGTCAGCATATGTTTTTACTCTTTTTCCTCGATTATTGGAAACAACAATAGGGATAATGCCAGCTTCCTTAATCTTATCTATTAAGATAAAGGCTCGATTAGTTGGATGATAAAGTTTGTAAGAATCTAAAGTATTATCGAGATCAATCAGTAAAAATTTGATGCCTAAATATCGATAAAAATCGACATCGATATCATATATAGATGTAGCGTGGGCAAAAACTTTTCTGGAACAAAACATATCTTTCTTTTTTATCTTACAATAAAAAAAGATTATTGCCTAGTCAATAGAGGAATTTTATCTAGTATTTAATATCAAAAAAGGAGAATTATTTCTCCTTAATCTTCAAATTTATTAAAACTAAAAATGTACTAATTTTTTACTAAAAAAATCAATAACATACTTTGTATGTTTACTCTTCATCGAATATTGAAATTTGTTCAAAAGTTCCACTTTCATCTTCTCCATCGCTTTCAGATGATTCCTTTTCAGTTTTGACTTCTTTTTTGATGATTGGATGTGAAACTGTATCTTTGTTAATAACACTAAGTGTAATGTCATAAGCTGATTCAACTTTCGTCTTGCTTGGCAAAGCGATGTTTTTCTTCGCGTATTTATTTAAATCAGTTAAATAAAGATCTTTAAGTTGATAGTTAAACAAAGTCTGATCATTTAAGAAAAGATAGATATGATTATTTTCGATGATGTTATCAGCTTTTATTGCTGAGACGATGCGATGTTGATCACTTTTGAAACACGGCATGATAAAAGTGGTTTTTCCTAAACGCGGTGTACATAGGACTTTGCTGATATCTAATACTCTCTCATGACCTTTGTTTGTAAAGATGATAATCTTATTCTTTTCTTCCTCGTCAAAAGCTAGCAAACTAATAGTTTGATTTTTGCCAAGACCTGAAACTGATTTGACCCCTCCAGCTTTTAATCCAAAGATACTTAAATCGTTTTCATTAAAGCGAGTGGCATACCCATTACTAGTTAAAACTAGTAAAGTACTATTACCAGATAATAATTGAACACCCGCAATTTCATCACCATTTACAAGGCGCATGAAACGAGTTAATCGTGGTTTTCGAGCGAAATCCAATGAATTTAAGGCCATTCTTTTAATTTGTCCAAATTGGGTTAATACGCCTAAATAAACATCCTCTCTTAATTTTGAAACTGCCAAACCTTTAATCATTTTTTCACCCGGACCAAGAGTGACAAAAGCATTGAGATGAACGCCTTCATCCTTCCATTTGTTTTCCGGAATTTTATGAACAGGAAGACAAGCATAATTGCCTAAATTAGTGAAACAGATTAAATAATCGGTCGTTGAAGCTTCCCCGGCGGAAACAAGGCAGTCACCGCTTTTAAGACCAGGTAAAAAATCTTCTTTTGAACCTCTAAAAGATTTAATCGATGAACGTTTGACATAGCCATCATGAGAAAGGGCCACCATGACTGTTTCTTTAGCGATTAATTCACGCTTATCTATTGGTTCTATCTCGCCTTTTTCTTCAATAGATGTTCTTCGATCGTCACCGTATTTAGCACTTATTTGTTTTAAATCTTTAATTAAAACGCGATTTAATTTGTTGGGATCATTCAAAATGTCATTCAGTACGCTAATGTCTTTTTCAAGATGTTTTTCTTCTTCTTTTAAGACGATTTCATCTGTATGACTTAATTTATATAATGGCATTGTAACAATTGCTTCTGCTTGCTCATTTGTAAAATCATAGTGCTTCATTAAATTGATTTTTGAATCAGCTTTATCTTTACTTTTACGAATAATTTCCACTACTTCATTGATGGCTAAAGAAGCTTTAATTAAGCCCGTAACAATGTGTAGGCGATCGCTAAATTTTGTTAAATCAAATTGACTTTGTCGAGTGATAACATCTACCTGATGGGCAATATAAGCATCGATGATTTCTAATAAAGTAAGAGTTCTTGGGCGTCCGTTGACAATGGCGACCATATTCGCCGAATACGAGGAAAGAAGAGATGTTTTTTTCATCAAATACTTCAATAAAAGATCAACTTTGGCATCTTTTTTGCAATCAATAACAATGCGAATGCCCTTCCAATCGCTTTCGTCTCGAACTTCAATAAGACCGTTAACAGATTTAGAATGAATTATTTTATCTATTTCATAGACAAGTTGTATTTTGACGACTTTATAAGGAATTTGGGTAATAACAATTTGTTGATTATCTTTGTTAGCGATAATTTCTGCCTTGGCGGCTACCTCAATTCTTCCACGACCAGTTTTATAAATGTTTTTTAAGCCCTCAGAATTATAAATGATACCACCACCAGGAAAATCTGGACCTTGAATATAATTAAGCAAATCATCATCAGTGGCCATTTTGTGATTAATTCGATAAATGACAGCATCGATAACTTCTCTCAAGTTATGAGGAGGCATTTCAGTGGCTAAAGCGACAGCAATTCCTTCCGTGCCATTACATAATAAGTTAGGAAAACGCGTTGGTAAAACAATGGGCTCTAATTCGGTGTCATCGAAATTTAATTGCATTTCAACCGTGTTCTTATCAATGCCTTTAACTAATTCATTGCTTAATTCGCTTAAACGAGATTCAGTGTATCGATAAGCGGCTGGTGAATCGCCATCAATAGAGCCATTATTACCTTGGAAATCAATTAGGGGATAACGAACCTTCCAGTCTTGGCTCATTCGTGCTAAGGCTTCATAAATCGATGAGTCACCATGAGGATGAAAAGTGCCCATCACCGCTCCGACAGTATGAGCGCATTTTTTGGTGGGTTTATTAAAAACATTATTATTTTTATACATCGAATAAATAATTCTTCTTTGTACTGGTTTTAAACCATCACGAACATCAGGAATTGCTCGATCTTGAATGACATATTTGGCATATGTGGCATAGCGATCACCCATGACATTTTCAAGGGGTTCAATAGAGATGTTTTCTTTGATTGGTTCTTCTAAAACGACGACTTTATTTTTAGCCATAAATAACTATTTTACCTCCTTTAAAAAAGCATCTACTTGATTAAAATCGACATTTTCTTCAACCCATTTTCTTCGCACGACAGTATCTTTTCCCATCAAAATAGAAACACGTTTTTCAGCGAGAAGTGGATCTTCGATATCAACTTGTATTAAAAGGCGAGTTTTGGGATCCATCGTTGTTTCTTTTAATTGAACGGCATCCATTTCACCAAGACCTTTGTATCGCGAAATTTTGTAACCCGATCCGACTTTTTTCTTTGCTTGCTCTAGCCCTTCGTCGTTCCAAGCATATTCTTGTGCGACATGATTTTTTTCTTCTTTATATATTCTATATAAAGGCGGAACAGCAATAAAAACATGACCAGTGGTAATAAGTGGTCTCATATAGTGATAGAAAAATGTCAGTAAGAGAGTTTGAATATGCGCACCATCAGTATCAGCATCGGTCATGATGATAATTTTTCCATAATGACTATCAGCGATATCGAAAGCTTGACCAAAACCTGCTCCAATTGTGTTGATAATAGTTGCAATCTCTTCGTTCTTTAAAACATTGCTAACAGCGATGCCGTCAGTATTTAATGGTTTGCCCCGCAATGGTAAAATAGCTTGATGTAGTCTATCTCTTCCTTTTTTCGCACTTCCACCTGCTGAATCACCTTCGACAATAAATAATTCATTCAAATTATAATCTTTGCTTTGAGCTGGTGTTAATTTGTCTGACAAAATAACTTCACTTCTCACCCTTTTTGCGTGCCTTGCTTCATCTTTAGCTTTCCGCGCTGCAATACGAACTTGTTGACTATCAACACATTTTTTGATAATCAACATGGCTATTTCTTTATTTTCTGTTAAGTAATAAGTAAACTTATTATAAATAAAATTTTGAACAATGTAGGTTGCTTCTTGCGTGCCTAACTTAGCTTTTGTTTGACCTTCAAATTCCAATAACGATTCAGGGATTTTGAGAGCGATAACAGCGGTTAATCCTTCTCGGATATCTGTTCCATCAAGCTTTTTGCCTCGTAATAGATTGTTGTTCTCTCCAAAATCGTTAACAGCACGAGTGATACCGGCTTTGAAGCCGATTTCGTGAGTTCCACCTTCTTTAGTGCGAACATTATTCACATATGAAAGCAGCGTTTCATTATAATCAGCACTGCAATATTGCAAAGCAATTTCAGTTGAAATACCCGAATTTTCATCTAGATCAGAAAAATCAATAACAGACGTGAGTGGTGTTTTATTAGTGTTGATACTATTAACATATTCAACGAGGCCATTTTCATAATAAAACTCTTGAGTTTCCCCTGTTCTTTCATCTATTAAGATGAAAGCGACACCTTTCATTAAGAAAGCTGATTCTTGCAAATGACCAGCGATGACTTCTCTTTTAAATTCAGTCGTTGAGAAAATAGTAGCATCGGGTTTAAAACGTACAAAAGTACCATGTTTCTTCGTTGTTCCTATCACTTCTAGTGGAACGACAAGCTTACCACCTTGTTCAAAGCGGAGATGCGAGATGTTTCCATTTTGATAGACGATGACATCTAAATATTCTGATAGAGCATTGGTAACAGAAGCGCCAACACCATGAAGCCCAGCAGCGCTTTTATAAACAGCATTATTAAATTTTCCCCCAGCGTGTAATTCAGAAAATACGACTTCAATAGCCGGGCGACCAGTTTCCTTGTTAATGCCAGTTGGAATGCCTCGTCCTTCATCTAACACTGAGCAAGAACCATCTTTATAGATGGTTACTATAATTTTATCGCCAAATCCAGAGAGTGCTTCATCAACAGCGTTGTCAATTACTTCCCATACTAAATGATGCAAGCCACTACTATTGGTAGAGCCAATATACATAGCTGGTCTTTTTCTTACTCCAGCTAATCCTTGGAGGACGTGAATGTCATCAGCAGTGTATTTCAAAACCTTGTCATTGTTATTTTCCATTACTCACAACCTCCCAATCGCTCTTAATTATATACAAATTAAGTTGCAAATATAAAGTTATTTAGTAGAATAGAAAAGACAAGAAAACGAGGGTAAATTATGAATATATTATATAATATATTAGCAATCTTATTCTGTTTAGCGGTTGGGTATTTTTTCGGCTCTATCCCAACTTCTATTTGGATTGGAAAACTTTTTTATCATCAAGATCCTCGCAATTTTGGCTCTCATAATGCCGGAGGAACAAACGCTGGTCGCCTATGGGGCAAAAAAGTAGGCTGTCTTGTAATTGCCATCGATATGTTAAAAGCTGTCATCCCTATGTGGTTATGTTGGGCCTTGTTTACCTTGATTCCGATAAGCAATGGTATCGGACTTTGCCCATCCATTACTAGTATTGATAATTTTGGCTTAAATATGAATTATATTATTCCATGGCCCGTTTATTGGATTGCAACCTTTGGTTGCATGTTTGGTCATTGTTGGCCGTTATTCGCTCAATTCAAAGGTGGAAAAGGGGCGGCGGTTTATATGGGAATTGCTATTTTTTCTTCCTGGATGTTCGGTCTTATTCCCAGTATAATCTACCTTCTCATTTTAAAAATTAGTAAGCATGTCTCGCTAGCAAGCATCATTTCACCTATTATTTCTGCCACTATGGCATGGATTTGGGCGCTATTATGCATGTTTAATATTATTCCAATTAATTATTTTTCTTTCCCGATGTACGGAGCTAATCTCATTCCATCTTGGATGTATGCTTTGAGTTTAACATTCCTTTCTATTGTTGTTATTATTCGCCACAGAGCCAACATTAAACGTTTAAGAAATGGAACGGAAAGCGAAATAACATGGATGAGATAAAAAGTAAATAATTAGTAGTTTTTTAGTTTTATACCCTATCTATGATAGGGTTTTTAATTTTTGCATAAAAAAAGACTTTCTGATTGGAAGTCTTTCTATTAGTACTTATTTATTTGCGTTATTCATGCTGTGCATGATTTCTCTAACTTGCTTTTCGCTTGGCTTTCGCCCCATTTGAGTGAGCATGACGCGAATCATTTTCTCAGTTACAGGAGGATTTTTTTGTAATTCTCTTTTAAAGAAATAACGAGAAATAAAGAATCCTGCGACTGCACCACCAATAAGAGCGAGAACGAGATAGAGAATGAACAATAAGATGTTAGTAGTTACCTCTGGCATGATTACGCCCTCCCATCATAAGAAGCGTTATCAGTTCGAACACTTACCACTTCACCTTCATTAATGAAGAGGGGAACGCGAATTTTTAATCCAGTTTCGGTAGTGGCATCTTTCATCGCTTTATTGACGGTATCACCGCGAACAGCGGGTTCACACTCAACGATTTTTAACGCGACCTTAGCTGGTAAATTGATGCCGAGAATTTCGCCTTCATAAGAAGTTATTTCGACAACTTCTTCGCCTTTTAAAAATTGTTTTTCCCAAGTGAGACGATCTTTAGATACTTCGATTTGATCATATGTTTCTTGATCCATAAAAGCTAGAAAATCGCCAGTATCATATAGGTATTGCATCTGTCTTTTGTCAAGTCTGATCGTTTCAATCATATATCCACTATTACGAGAGATTTCAACAATGGCACCACTTCTCAAATTTTTAACTTTGAGTTTGGCCACCATCTTTCTCATCGCTGTTTTATTCAAAAGAATATCTTGAACTTGAAAAATATTGCCTTCCTCCATGAAGAAGTTTCCTGGTCTTAATTCTGTTACATTAACCATAGTTTTATTCCTTTCTAATCAATATCTTTATAATTATAGCAAATAATTGCTATTTAAGAAACGGATTTAGTTTTCTTTCAAAACCGACATTTGTTTGAAGCCCATGTCCGGGAAAAACTTTTGTTTCATCGGGAAGTTTCAAGAGTTTTGCCAGCGAATCTTTTACTTGGCGAGGAGCGGATGATGAAAGATCAGTTCTCCCGATACAACCACGGAATAAAGTATCGCCAGAAAAAAGCAATTCACTCATTTTAAAATAATAGCAGACCGAGCCTTTGGTATGAAATGGAGTGGTTATAACATTTATTGGTTCATTCAGAAGATTCAATTGTTCACCATCATAAATAATTGTCGCTTGAGATTTGATAATGATTTGGCCATGGCACATCAAAGAACAATTATAATCAGTGTCAGTTAATCCAATTTCATCCTCCTGTGTAACGAAAAGCGGAACATGAAATGCATTGATTAAGCGGTCAGCACCTTTGATATGATCAAAATGAGTGTGAGTTAATAAGACACCTTTGCATAGCAATTCATTCTTTCTAATATAGTTGACGATGCCATCATAATCGCATGATGGATCAACAACAACACACGATGATTCATCATCAATTATGACATAGCAATTTGCCATCAATTCATTTTTGTCTTTATAGATAAAGGGAATAACATTCATAATCATTGATATAAGAAAAAATAGGCAAAGCCTATCTTTTATTTTTTCTTCTCACGATGGAGAGTTATTTTTTTGCAACGGGGGCAATACTTTTTAATCTCCATACGATCAGGAAAATGCTTTTTATTTTTGAATGTGAGATAGTTCTCTTCACCGCATTCTGTACATTTTAATGTAATTGAGATTCGATCTTCTTTTGCCATAATACTCAGTCTCCTTAAAGTCGTTTAATATCTTATCATAGATAACAAGTAATGCAAACATATTTTTGAGACTAATTCATTACCCGTAATGATATAATATTGCTATGAAATTAAGAAACGAAACCCGTCCTATCTTTCTTGGCTCTCTTAAAATGGGCGGTCAAGATAAAGTTTTGATTCAATCAATGTGCAATGTCAAAACTGAATATGTCGATAAAGTTGTTAAACAAATTAATGAATGCGCTGTTTTAGGAGCGGATTTAATGCGCGTTTCAGTGATGGATGAAAAGGATGCTTTAGCGATAAGCGAAATCAAAAAACAGATTCGCATTCCTCTTGTTGCTGATATTCATTTCGATTATCATTTAGCCCTTTTAGCCATGGAAAATGGTATCGACAAAATACGTATCAATCCTGGCAACATTGGCTCTCCTGAAAACATTAAAAAAGTTGTGGATATGGCAAAAGAAAAACACATTCCTATCCGCATTGGTGTCAATTCAGGTTCACTTGATAAAACTATTAACGATTATTCCCATTTATATACCGCTCAAGAATTAGTTAAATCCGCTCAAAAACATGTCAAAATTTTCGAAGATCTTAATTTTTATGATATTGTCATTTCATTAAAAGGTTCCGATGTAAAACAGACAATTGCCGCTTATCGATTGGCAGCTGAAGTCTTTCCCTATCCTCTTCATCTCGGAATAACCGAGGCTGGTTTCAAAGACATTTCCTTGATTCGTAGCACAGCTGGTTTGGCTCCTCTTCTTTTAGATGGCATTGGTGATACCATCCGCATTTCAATTGCTGGTGATCCAAAGGATGAAGTTATTGCTGCCAAACGCTTACTTCATGATTTAGATTTATATCCCAATTACCCAACTCTTGTGGCTTGCCCAACATGTGGAAGAACGCAAGTTGATGTTCCGTCTTTGGCGAAACAGGTGATGGATTATTTAGAGACTATTCAAAAGCCCATTCATGTCGCTGTGATGGGATGCATCGTCAACGGTCCTGGCGAAGCGAAAAATGCCGATATCGGAATAGCGGGTGGAAAACATGAATTTGTTATCTTTAAAAAAGATAAAGTTATAAAAAAAGTCTCGGAAGACGAAGCTTTCGAGGCTCTTAAAAAAGAGATTGATAAGTTTTAATTAAAACTATTATCTCTCCAATTTTCCAAGTAATCTCCAGATCTCAACATGGAGATTTCTTGTTTGTATGGGGGTTTACCATCGACATAAGGAGTCTCTAATATTTTTGGAACATCAACCAATAAAGGATGATGGGCATAATCATATAGCGTTTTAAAACCAATCGTGCCATAACCAATGTTTTCGTGTCGATCCTTATGAGCGCCTCTTTCATTTTTACTATCATTGAGATGAATGACTAAAAGATTTTTTAATCCAACGATTTCATCGAATTTTTTTAAAATACCATCTACATCGTGCACATCATAACCAGCATCATTGATATGACATGTATCAAGACAGACTCCTAATCGATCTGGATGATGAGATGAATACAAAATTTGGTGAATTTGTTCAAAGGTAATGCCGATTTCAGTTCCCTTTCCCGCCATCGTTTCAATCGCAACTTTAACATTAGTACCATCGTTTTCAAAAATATCATCGAGAGCATCAATTAATGCCTGAATAGCGATTTCATTACCTTGACTCACGTGAGCGCCGGGATGAAGAACTAAAATTGAAGCGTGAAAACCTGCTGTGCGAATGATTTCATTTCTAATCATGCTTTTTGAACTAGCGTATAATTCAGGATTACTTCGATTGGCTAGATTGACGATATAAGGGGCATGAACAACGATTTTTGTTTCGTCAAGGCCGGCTTTTTTTAATAATTCATAACCTTGTTCAATTTTCAATTCTTTCAAGGGTTTACGCGAACTATTTTGGGGAGCACCAGTATAAAACATAAATGTTGTGGAATTATAGCTCAGAGCTTCTTTAACACTTCCCAAATAAAAATCGGGACTGGTCATTGTGACATGGGAGCCTAATAAAATATCTTCGTTTTTCATATAAAATCCTCTTAGTTATGTTAACATAATTAAGAAATAAAGAGTAAATTAACGCGATGAAAGTAACGATTCTTGAACCAAAAGGATACTGCGCTGGTGTAAACAACGCCATTTCGTTAGCTTTAAAAATTAAAACCAAACACCCTCGACAACCTGTCACTGTTCTTGGCATGCTAGTTCATAATTCTTATGTGACCGACTTTCTTAAAGAAAAAGGTATTAATATGATTGATGATATTAATAATATTTCTCGTGGCGTGGTGATTTTTGCTGCTCACGGTCATCGTCAAGAATGGGAAAACATTGCTCAAGAAAAAGGACTAATTATCTATGATGCCATTTGCCCATTGGTTAAAAAGAATCTTCAATCGATTATTGATGAAACTCATAACCAACATCAAATTATTTATATCGGTTATCGCTCTCATCCCGAAACAGTGGCTGCTCTTTCGTATTCTTCATCAATTGTTTTATACGACATCAATCAAACTTTTGATTACCAGCTCATCACTGATGAATCACCGTTAGTTATCAATCAAACAACTCTCAATTATCTTTCTTTGAAAGATATTCATACTCATATTCTTTCTCATCTTCCTCATGCTCGAATTGAGAATGAGATTTGTAATGCCACTCGAACAAGACAAGAAGCTATTCTTAATATCAAAGAAGATGTCGACGCTATTATCGTTATCGGCGATCATCATTCTAGCAATTCTCGGCGGCTTTTTGAAATTGCCAAAATGAAATATCCACGAATTGATTCCTATTTAGTGGAAGATGTTTCTCAGCTCGATCCTTCTCTATTAAAAAATAAAAACCACATCGCAATTTCAAGTGGTGCAAGCACCCCACTTTTCCTGATCGATGAGGTTTATCATTACTTATTAAATCTTAAATAACTTTTGGCAATTTTTCGTGATCGAATGAATAGATTTCTAACGAATTATCAATCTCAAGAAGATATTTTTTCATCGTGGGCATGAATATTTTTTCAATTTCATGAGGCAAATCAAGATAATTAAAATGAGCATTAACCATTTCTCTTCGAACATGGTGAGGAGCGTCACCTGAAATGTAAATGTCACAATTTTCATCTTTAGCAATTGTCCAATCGCGTGAACCTCCACCACCAATTAATCCGACCTTTTTAATCATTGGTCGACCATCATGGATTAATAATCCATAATTGACATCAAATTTATGTTTGGTATAACTTGCAAAAGAAAAAATATCCATCTCTTCTTTTAATTCACCAATTCTCATCATTGGATTTGATTCAGGAGTATACACATTAATCAAGCCAAGCGCTTCACTTAATGCGTCATTCATTCCTCCGATTCCGGTATCAAAATTAGTGTGAAAACTATAAACCGGGATTCCCAATTTAACTATTTCTTCATCTAATAGACGTTTGTTTTCATCGTGTTTGAAAACTTGATATTTAGTACCAAAAATAAAAGGATGATGACTGATGATGATATCGGGCATAATTTTCTTAATCGTCGGTAAAAGTTCCCAATCCATGTCGAGACAAAGAACAACTTTGCGTATTTCGTCCGGTAGTTGGCCGGTCATTAAACCAACATGATCAAATGGTTCCGCCAATCGCTTCGGAAAACGAATTGAAATAAGACGTAGAAAAGTTTTTGTTTTCATCTTAGATAATTCCTTCAATCTTTTTCTTTTCTCTTTCTAAAGCTTTAAGACGATTCAGGGGAATTTTGTCTTTCTGAATAAGAGATTCAATCTCATGAATACGAGAGATATATTTTTCTTTGAATGCAGTTGTTTTCTCTTGTCTTAATATAGGACCGAAGGTTAAATCATCTTCGCTGTAAAAAGCGATGTCAGAACGGATAAAACGAATAATTTCATAGAAGATATCATCTTCTTTTATCATTCTTTCATCAGCGATAATGAAGCCCATTTTTGTGATGGCTTCTCGCGTTTCAGGAATATGACTATGAGCATCAATAATAATCGTTTGGACAGTTTTTAATTTTTCGGGATATGCTTGAAGAATTTTAACAATTCCTTCTCCACCCATTCCAGCGATAATGACAGTATTAACACATGCCGGCAAATCTCTAATTCCATCGGAAAAAAGAGGGACGATGATATCTTCTAATTTTTCTTTGGTCAAAGCTTTGACTAAACGAGTATAGGGTCCTTGTTTGTTCTCGATGGCGTATCCATGAGAAATTTTTCCGCTTTCATAAAGAGCAATCATCAATTTACCATGATCGCTGCCAACGTCTGCTACAACGCTAACAGGTGTCATATCTAAAATGGTTTCTAAACGTAAGGATAATTTGATCATGTTCGTGCTCCTCCTCGATAATTACACAATTTCTGTTCATTACTAAATGATCTTAATTTACAAATGGCTTTTGCCTCGATTTGGCGAATTCTTTCCCGAGTAACACCGAATTTTTGACCAACTTCTTCTAATGTTCGAGGAGTTTGATCATCGATTCCATAACGTAAACGTATGACTTGTTCTTCGCGTTCGGTGAGCTGCTTTAAAATCGCGTCTAATCTTTCTTTTAACATTTGCCTTGTTACATAATCTTGTGGCGATTCTGATTCTTTATCCTCAATAAAATCTTCAAGTCTTGTCTCATCTTCACCAACAGGATTTTCCATTGAAAGTGGCTCGAGAGTTAAACGCTGAGCATCAATAACCTCTTGCGCCGTCAACGAATCATCGAGAAAATCACTAATCTCTTCCGCAGTAGGCTCACGACCTAATTCTTGAAATAAATTTCTTTTAGCTCGATTGATTTTATTCATTCGTTCCACCATATGGACAGGGATGCGAATTGTTCTACCTTGATCCGTAATAGCGCGGGCAATGGCTTGGCGAATCCACCATGTGGCATAGGTCGAAAATTTATAGCCTTTAGTGCAATCAAACTTATCAACCGCCTTCATCAATCCGTAATTTCCTTCTTGAATTAAATCAAGGAGAGCTAGTCCTCTTCCAACATATGTTTTGGCGATGCTAACAACTAAGCGTAGGTTATGATTAATCAATTTGTTCTTGGCATCAATGTCACCATTATTTGCTCTTTTAGCGATTTCATATTCGTCTGTAGCGCTTAAGAGTGGATATTGAGAGGCATCTTTTAGATATACTCTGATTGAATCATTACTTTGCGTCTCGTTTGTGAAAAGCAAAGAATAATTTTTATCTTCATCATCTGCGATATTTTTAGCATTATCCTCTTCATCATCAAATTGAATGGTAATATGATTCTCAAAAAGAAAATTCATTAATTCTTCAATTGAAGAATCATCAAAATGATAAGCACTGAGGCAGCCATGTATTTGACTTTGTGTTAATTGAGAATTGTGAACTTTTTTTAAAAGATCACTTTTTAAACGATCAAAAACTATTTGATTTTGAAATAATGAAATTGAGTTTTTATTATTATTTGACACTCCTAAAAGTTTTTCAGCGAGTGACTTACTCGGTCGACCTCTTCTCTTTTTAGGTATGGCGAATAAAAATTCATTATCTCTTCTCACTATCTCTGTCTCCTTAGGGATTTACAAGGTAAAATTATAATTTTCCTTTATAATCGCCTAACCGTTTGCTGCGAGTTGGATGTCTTAATTTTCGAATGGCTTTCGCTTCAATTTGACGAATACGTTCCCGAGTAACGCCGAATTCTCGACCCACTTCTTCAAGGGTTCGAGGACGATTATCATCTAATCCATAACGAAGGCGAATAACTCTTTCTTCTCGATCAGACAAGTCTTTTAAGATTGAATAAAGTTCTTCTTTTAATAATTGTCTAGTTGTATATTCTGTTGGAGATTCTGATTCTTTATCTTCGATAAAATCGCCAAGATGAGAATCATCTTCTTCACCGATAGGGGTTTCAAGAGAAACTGGTTCCATGGCAATTCGTTGAATCTCACGAATTCTTTTTGGTGATAAATCGCCATTTAAAGCATCGCTAATTTCTTCCGCGGTTGGTTCACGGCCTAGTTCTTGAATTAAAGTTCGTTGAACTCTGGTCATTTTATTGATGGTTTCCACCATATGAACGGGAATACGAATGGTTCTAGCTTGATCAGCGATGGCTCGTGTAATGGCTTGGCGAATCCACCACGTGGCATAGGTTGAAAATTTATATCCCTTGGTATAATCGAATTTATCAACAGCTTTCATTAGTCCAAGATTACCTTCTTGAATCAAATCAAGGAAAGCCATTCCTCGTCCTACATAATGCTTAGCAATATTGACAACTAATCTTAAATTGCGATTAATCAATTCTTGTTTTGCATCTTCATCACCTTCATCCGCTCT
>Ga0172378_10002763_pt1 | contig 16487 bp, 16 predicted proteins | sample GrowelOW332metaG_FD_119755 | JGI IMG/M metagenome (GOLD analysis project Ga0172378, IMG submission 119755) | Groundwater microbial communities from an aquifer near a municipal landfill in Southern Ontario, Canada - Pumphouse #3_1 metaG | ecosystem: Environmental > Aquatic > Deep subsurface >... | reverse complement strand
TTTTTTTCGGCGCCCCGTTATGCGACGAAAATCAAAACTCGCGTGAACAAAAGTACAGGATGTGCTTTTGTTTCACAGGTCGCCGGCAGGTTCATAAGGGGAAACTACTTTGAATTTACGCATAGTGTAATGATAATGAAATTTTGTGTTGGTAACAAGAAGCTTTGGAAGTCAGTTTCTGTTTTCATAAAAACATGACTTCCAAAGATTTAAGATTTTAAAGATGATTATTTTGAATAGGTGAAATTAATACTAACAGGATTGCTTAATTTACTTTCTGCGCTTTTGATTCGATAACGACCTGTTTCTTGTGCTTCAGAATAATTATCAATTTTTATTTCATAACTAGTTGATGTTGTAGTATCAAGAAGATACCCTGATGTAGAGTCTTCGCTGTAATAACTATAAATCCAGTAGTAATTTGCTCCTGTAGATGACCACGAAAGTTCTATAATGTTGTCTTTTGTTGATGAACATACAGCAGTGACATCAGATGGTGTAACAAGTCCTATATATTTGAAATCAAAACTTACAGGAACCGTGCTGATAGGGTCATAACTACCTGGTAAACATTCATATTCGTTAATACCTAACCAAAAGTAGTATGTTCCTGAAGATGGTAATATTTTTGATAAGGATTTGTCTGTTGTCCCGTATGTAAGATATTTATCAGAAGAGAACTTATTAGTTGTATTGTAAAATAAAGTATAGTATGGTTTTGGTTGATCTCCTCCAGTCCAAGAAATATCTAACATGTTTTGGGTTGTTTTTGGCTTTGTTACAGTTATAATAGGCATGAAATTAAAAGTTATTTTTTCCATAGAGCCTTTGCTTGTATTGCTGTCTGAGGATGTTCCGTCTGCACTTTTTACAAGAAATTCATAAGGTCCTGAAGAAGATAAATTTGCTGTGTATGTAGTTTCTGTTGTTTTATCAAGAAGTACAAAATCTGTGTAAGTAGAGCTGCCGTTATAATAATCAAGTACAGTTGAGTAACAAATTCAATAACATTTTGCTCCTGTTGAATTCCAAGAAAGATCTACAGCATTTTCTATTGTTGTAGAATCTTTAACAGAAAGATTTCCAGGGTTTTTAAGCCCATTGTCATTCTCGTTGTCATCTAAAAGAACAGCTCCTTCGTAGGTGCATGAAATAAAATTTGTTGTACATAAGAAAAGAAAAACTGATAAATAAAAAAAAAGAAATTTTTTTAAGAATTTTATTTTCCTTTTCCTCCCTTTTGATTAGGGTTTAATTGTTTTCCCCTGTTGCCTTGGTTTTGATCATACTGGCGATTAGTGCCGTATGTTCCTTTGTTTGCGTTCTGCTGATTTGCAGAATTGTTTTGTGGCGTGATTTTTCCCATAAAACATCTCCTTAATTTTATTTTTTTCCGAGACACTGAAAGTGGCGAGGAAAAATGCTAATTTTTCAATAACATTTTAAGTCTAGACTTAAAAATTTTTAAAGAGAAAAAATATGAAATTTTAGAGATTGGATTTAAATCAATAATCTACAAATTTTTAGTTAGATTGTAGCTCCATCAGAACTGTCCGTGTCCTCGCTTTCAAGAGTGACAGTGAGCGTTTTGTAGTCGCCCTTTCTGTAGACAGTTATATTCACTTTGTCGCCGGGCCTCTTGTCTTCTAGTGCGCTTAAGTAGTCCGCGTATTTTGAAACAGAGATGTTGTCAATTGCAGTGATTATGTCTCCGCCTAAATAAATTGTGCGTGAGTTGAAGGAGCTGCCGTACTGAACTTGCTCTGTGCCGCCTTTAAGGCCTGCTTTTTCCGCAGCGCTGTTCTTTGCAACTTGATTCACAATCATGCCGGAAGAAATTTTGTAGCCTGCGTAGTTTGCTATTTTGTTTGAGTTTTGAACAAGAGAAATGTCTATTGTGCCTCTGTTGACTTTTCCGTATTTTAACAAGTCGCTTACAACTCGGCGTGCTGTGCTTACTGGAATTGCAAAACCTACGCCGCTTGAAGAGCCGCTGTTTGAATATATAATTGTGTTTATTCCAATCATGCGTCCCTGGTTGTCTAGAAGAGGTCCACCAGAGTTGCCAGGGTTGATTGCAGCGTCAGTTTGAATCATGTTGCGGATTATAACATTTGTGCTTTCTTGAATAGGGCGGCCTAAGCCTGAAATAATGCCTGTTGTCATTGTCCTTTCAAGTGCGAATGGGTTTCCGATTGCAATAACTTTTTGTCCAACCTTTAAGTTTCCACTGTCGCCAAAAGCAATTGTCTTTAGCTCAACACCGCTTGCCGGCTCGAACTTTAGAACAGCAATGTCGCTTTCCTTGTCCTGGCCAATTACTTTGCCGTCGTAAGTTGAACCGTCCGCAAGTGAGATTGTTATTTTGCTTGCGTTTTCAATTACGTGGACATTTGTTACAACGTAGCCGCGCTTGTCAATTATGCTGCCGCTTCCAGAACCGCTTGAAGTGATTACAGGCTCTAGGAACCAGTCGTAGCCCATTGTCTGAGTTGTGATGTTGACTACAGCCTCGTTGCATTTTTCATAGACAGAAATGTTTTGCGCTTCGTCCTGAGTGTAGTTGTTGTCATTGTTTGTGACAGTTGTAAGGGACGGCGTGTTTGTCTGGAGCGTGACTTCTGGAAGTGAAGTTGTGTCTTGTGAAGAAGATTCTGCAACCTGTGCCAAGTCTTCTGTGCTTGTTTTGTTTTCAGAAGAAGATGATTTTTTATTTGGCAAGGTAACTGCTAAAACTATGGCAACTGCAATTGCAGCCGCCGCCAATGCGCTTATTGCGGAACGAATTATAACCTGATGTTTTGAATAAAGTTTCATATATTAAGTATAATAAATTCGCTATAGTATGTCAAAAATATTTTGTTTTAAGTTATCTAAAACTTCAGCTTTTTGAAATAACTTAAATCACATAAGAGCCGAGAACAATTTGCAGAAAGACCAAAATGCCCTTACTATCATAGGCTTTTTATCATAGTAAATTTTGTGCACAGGTGATGAGTTTTTAATATCCTCTAAGAAAATGCACTCACATTCAGAAGCAAATCCTTCGTCGTAGAAAACAACATTCTGCTCAAAGTGAAGTGAAAAGCTTCTGTTGTCAATGTTTGTTGTTCCAATTGAGCAAACATTTCCGTCAACAACAATTGTCTTTGAATGAATGAAGCCGTTGTACAAATAGACCTTCACTCCTTCGCCAATCATCTGACGTGCAAATTCAGAAGATGCAGCCTTCATGTAAAATTTATCCCACTGTCCTGGAATCATCACCCTTACGTCAACACCGCTGAACGCAGCTATTTTAAGCGCTGTGTAGAATTGTTCGTCTGGAGTAAAATATGGCGACTGAAGATAAACATATTTTTTTGCGCTCATAATCATCTTTAAAAGAGCGTCCTCTATTTTTGCCTTGTGCGCTTCGTCAGGTCCCGCTGTGATTATTTGAGTTGGAATGTGTCCATATTTAAAAACAGAAGCAAACAGTTCATCTTGAGTATTTGTTTTAACTGTTTTTGTTATTTCCTTTATAACTTCAGGTGGGTAGTGAGAAATAATTTCTTTGGAAGTTTTTGCATGGTCGTACCAAGCGTCCATTGCGCACCAGTCAATAGAAAAATTTCCTTGCATTGTAAGAACGCTTGCGCCTGTCATTCTTATAACAGTGTCTCGCCAGTTCAATTTTATACGTTTGCTCTGATTTGCATATTCATCGCCAATATTGACTCCGCCGGTGTAAGCGATTGTTGAATCTATTACAGTTGTCTTTCTGTGGTTTCGGTAATTTAATGTGAAAGGAAAGCCTATTCTTATTTGAAAGAACGGCCTTGTTTGCCCTCCTGCTTTATCAAGCTGCTTAAAGAATCTTGTTCTTGTAAAAAGTGAGCCTAAATCGTCATATAGTAATTTTACAACAACACCTTCTTTTGCTTTTCTACAAAGAATCTCCATAATCTGTTTGCCAATTTTATCAGACTTGAAAATAAAATATTCCATGTAGATTGTGTGCTTTGCGTTTTCCAAATCAACACACAAGTCTTTAAAAAAATCCTGCCCTGTTGTGTAAAGTCGTAGTGAGTCTGTAGAAACAAGAAGGCTGTCGCATTTAGAAATGTTCATTTCAACAAGAGGAAGATAATTGTTCATTACGTGGTTTGGAAATTTAGTGCTGGATTCAATTAGAAATTCCTGCTGGTTAACAAGAACAGGTTTTAAAAGAGTTGTAACTGTTCTGTTCGCTTCCTTCATTCTTTTTGAACCAGTGAAAAAATGACCGCTGAATAAAATATAGAAAATTAAGCCTACAAAAGGAAGAAGATAAAGAATAAAAATCCAGATAAGTCTTCTTGACGCATCCTTTCGTTCAAAGAACATTACAAATAAAATGAAAAATAAATTTGCTATGTTGATAATCAACGTTAAGATGTTTAAAAAATTTACAGATGAGCCTTCCATTGTTCGCCTTTAAAATTTTAATAATAGCTTTAGAAAACAATGCTGATTCCAATTTCTCCATATTGATATAACTGGTTTTCTTCATCTAGAGGATACCAAATGATTCCGATTCTGCCAACTGCCGCAACGCTTGAGTTTGGAAAATACATGCTTCCTTCAACGCCAGAATCTACAGCGCGAGTTAAACTGCAAATTGTGCCTGAATATATGTAGTTGTCATCATCTTCGTAATTATAAGAGCCAAAGCAAGAGTCTACCGAAGCAAAAATTCCTAACGCCGCAGAAGTTGACCGGTGTTGAATTATAATTCCGTTCTTCCATGCAAGATCATCACCTTTAGAGCCTGTTCCAACAACTGGCTTATAAATAAATTCAGAAGCAAATCCTATATAGAAATTAAAAATATCTAATCCTGCCATTAAACCAGTTCCAAGACCGTTCCCAACATCTGCTCCGTAAGGAAAGTATATTCCTTTTGAAGATGAGCCAAATCTAAAATTAAGCGCATAGCATAATTTTGCGCTGTCAAAAATAAGAGCGCTTCCTCCGAACTTTGCAGTTAAATTTAATGAAGTTGTGTTCACTGTGCCAAACATCAATTTAAATGATGTTGCAAATTCAAACCAGTCAGCCGCTGCCCAGCCAAACTGCGCTTTAAACGGAACACCATATAAGCCGCCGTTTGTAATGTCAAAGTTTGGACCAACACTAAAGTTAAACATCATTGTGTTCCCTGGATACATTTGTGCAGAAGCAACAGAACCAAGCCCTGAGCCGTCGTATGTCAAAGAAAGCGCTGGGTATGAAATTGAAGAGTCAATTTTAAACGAACAAGAAGATGTCTGCCCGCCTGCCTCTAGTGTTGCTGTGTATACTCCGTTAGGTGCAAAAGTGCCGTCTGATTTTTTCCCGTTCCAAGATGATGAATAATTCCATGTTGCAAAATTAGAAAAACCTGTTCTAAAAAATTCTTCACCGTAATTATTTCTAATTGTTAATATGCCAGAAGCTGGGGCTGTTACAGAAAAACTTATGTCTGTTGTTCCAAGAGAGCCTGCGTTTTTTGGATTGAATGAAGATTTTGAAGAGTAAATTGAAGAAATTTCAAAAGGAGCTTCTTCTAGTTCTACAGAAACTTTTCTTATTGTATTTCGAATGACAGAAACTGAAGACGACCATGTTCTGTATCCAAAGCATTTAACAGTTACATTGTGGGAGCCTTCGTCAACAGTGCAAATATTTGAATTAACCATAGTGCCGTCGCATTGAACTGTTGCGTTTGAAGGATTCACATTGAAATAAATTTTGCCTATAATTCTTACAAGGTCAATATTATAAGTTATTCTTTGCCCGCGCTTTACATTTACATTTATTTCGCGAGTTTGGTAATGTTGTTTTTCTACCCTAAGCTTGTATTTTCCTGGTGTTAGATTTTTTATTGTAAGAGGAGTCGTGCCTCTGTAGTTTCCATTTAAATAAACATTTGCGCTTGTTACGTTTGTCTGTACAGTCAAGGCTGTGTCTTTTTTTTGCTCAAGATGCTCTTCTTTTTCACTAAGAAAATTTGGGTCGTTGGAGATTCTGTTTTCTTGAGCAGAAGAGTCTTCTAGTGGTTCTGCGTCAGAAATAACAGCCTTTTCTGCAAAAATAAAAATTGTTGCAAGTAGTGAAAATAAGATTGTACAAATAATTTTTTTATTCTTCATGAAATTAGTATACTATGAAAATTTTAATTTGACCATTGCTGTAAATTTAATAAACTGTTATATGAAAATAATCTTAGATGCATTTAAAAATTTATTTTAAAGGTGCACCTATGACTTGTTCGTATCATCTAAAAGATCATGCTCTAAAAAACTGTAATAACCGTCTCTTGTAATTATTATATGGTCTAAAAAAGAAATGCCTAAAATGTCAGCAGCTTTTTGTAAAACTTTTGTTGACTCGCAGTCAGCCTCGCTTGGAACGCAGGAACCGTAAGGGTGATTGTGGCAACAGATTATACCAGAAGCCCTTTCTGCTACAGCCTCCGCAAAAATTTCCCTTGGATGAATAATAGTTTTATTAACAGTGCCAATTGAAATGACTCTTGTTGCAATCAGCTCATGCGCGCCGTTTATTGTGGCACAAATGAAATGCTCTTTTTGCTCCATTGCGTAATGCTGAACATAAGGAACAATATCGCTTGGAATTTTTATAACTGATTTTAAGTGTGAGTATTTTCTTCTACCTAATTCAATAGCGGCAGATACAATCAAAGCTTTTGTTTTTCCAATTCCTTCTACTGACAAAAGTTTTTGCATTCTGTCGTCATCATTGCTGTCGTCAATTGTGCAAATAACTTTATGCGCTAATTTTTCAATAGGCATTTGTTGAGTCCCATGACCCAAAATCAACATAATCAATTCTTCATCTGTTGGAAATGACATTCCATTTTCCAAGACCATCTCTCTTACTTGCGGCTTTGTATTTTTCATAAAAATTTCCTCTTTATAGTTTTTCTGATTTTAAAATTTTTAAAAGTTAAACAATAGAAAACACTACATATAGATATTTGTTTTGAAATGATAAAAAAGACAAAAAAATAGTAAAATATTTACGAATTTGTGAAGAATTTTTGAAATCAGCTGGAATTTTCAAAATATATCGTGAATATTCAAAAACTTCAGCTTTTACAAATATTTGGAATTTTTAAAAACTTAAGCTTTTAGAGATGCTCTATTTTATTTTGTAGATAAGATTTTTTCTTTAATAATCCAAGCAACAATCTTTGCGGCAAAAATCAAAATTGAAGCTCCAATTAAAATCTGAACAGGGTAGGGCAGAAGTGCGTTTGTTTGAAGAAGATACGGCAGCATAAGAACAGCGCCCGCAGGTGGAAAGTACAGTTTTAGAAAGTGCATTAAAATTAAAAGTATAATTGCAGAAAAAAATATAATTATAAAAGCTGGCACATTAAAATTGATGCAGAAAAAATATCTTCCTAACGCTCCAAGAATTGACGCTGAAAAAATTACAATCAAAGTGCGGAACCAATATTTATGAAGCGCAAATTTTGGATTTGTAAATTCAGCATAAGTCACAATTAAAGGAGGCGCCACAAAAAGTATTTTGTTAAAAATAAAAGGGGCCGCCGCCACAATAAAAAAAACTGCGGTTCTTAAAATCCACATTTTTATAAGCTGAGGATTTCTTAATTGAACAGGGGTGAATATCTCTTTTTCCCTAAGACCTGTTGCTTCAAAAAGTTTCTGGCCTAAAGCTACAATTAAAACAAGTGTTGTTACAACTATTGGGTAAACAAAAGATGTTGTGTGTAAAAATATTGGAAGTATGCACGACGAAATAACTGGGTACAAAGTTGTCCGCGTTGAAATTAAAAAAAACGCTATGAAGATAAAGCCTAATAAAACCTTGACTGCAAAGGGCATGGAGCTTCTTGCCAACAACATTCCCGCAAGCGAGCCTACAGACATAAGAACGCACATTCTTGGTTTAGAAATTGTCCAGGGCTCTTTTTTATTTATCCAGCCGCCAAGTAAAAGCGCCGCAACTTCTGGAAAAATAATTTCACTTTCATTTAATTTTGATGAAGCGTAAAACATCGCTGTTATTACAATTAGTGAGAATGCAGCGCGTATAAGTTTTAAATAATTTTCTTTAGACAATTTCATTTTCAATATAATCTTACTTTGTCCAAAAAGTTCCTGTTGTATAAGGACGTAGCCCTATTGAATAATAGAACTGTTGGTTTGAGCCAACAACTGCAAAATTTGCGCCTAAAATAAACACTCGGTGTAAAGCTTCAAGAACAGCCGCTTTTCCAAGCCCCATTTTTCTGTATTTTGGAACAGTCGCAACAGGCTCTATTAAAGCGAAGTCAGAGTTTTTGTCATACCACATTCCGCAGTAAGAAACAAATTCTCCGTCTGGAGCTTTTACTGCAATCTTTAGGCTTAAGTCAACAAACTTTCTTTCCATTGAGCTTGCAACAATATTTTCTATTTCTTGATTGTACTCGAACTTTTCACCATTTTCTTCGTGGTCAAAACCTTTGTGCAGACATAGCAAGTATTTTTTGTAGTCCTTTTCATCTTGAAGTGAAACAACAGAAAAACCTTTTGGAAGTTTGTAGTCTGTGCTTGAGTCGTCAAAGTCAAAGCGGGCCACCATGTCTTTTGATTCTGTTGCTTTAAATCCTGCTTTTGCCACTACTTTTTGCAAACTTATATTTGAATCGTCTATAAAAATTCTAAAGTCTGGATTTTCTTTTCTGACCATTTTCTTTTGCGCGTACTCAATCATTTCCGGATAAAGTGATTCATAACCTTTAAGTGTGATTGGAAAAATATCGTCCATTGTTGTGTCGAATAAATCTGAAGCTACAAGTTCGTCACCGTCAAACCACATTCCGATTTTGCATAGATATTGTTCTTCTAGGTAAGGCTTGTGTGTAATCATCCAGTCCAAGCGGGCGTACGTGTAAGAAGTGTTTTTGCTTTTTACTAGAAAGTTGTGCAGCAGAATGTAGTCTTCTGAAACGCCAAAGCTTCCCTTGAATGTCCTGAATGTTAATTTCATATATGCCTCCGTGAGATGATTTTTTTTTGAAAATCTTTTTGTAAATGCATTATATCATTTGAATGAGAGTTTTGAAATAAACTTATAGGATAAAAAAGCCTGTCCGTATTTCTACAAACAGGCTCTTATAAAAATTAGCTTTCGTACTGCTCGATAATAGCTTGTCGTAATTGTCTGCTATCAACTTCATAAGGAGAAATTGTGTCTATGTTAGAATTATGAATCATTATTTGACCTTCAAAGATAGAAGCCTTGTCGTAATTTTTTTCTCTGCTTGCGGTCTCTTCATTTCTGTGCTGAGGACAAAAATCAGGATTATTTGCAACAACAGTATTTTTCATTACCCAATATCTTATTTTATCTCTGTAAACTGCGAGCCAAACAAAAACATCACAGCAGGAAGGCTTTATTTGTTGAAAGTTCATAAGAAAATTAGCTTTCGATGAAGAAGATAAAGCTTTTTGATAAAGAGGCATGTCGTTTTTATCCCTGTCTACAGCACGGCTTGCCTTGACTTCTATCTTAATGGATTCTCCGTTGTATGGTAAAAGCATGTCGTATTCACCTTGATAGGAAGGCTCTCTTTTTCTTGTTGCTTGTTCAAGTGATGGCTCTATTGTTTTAAGGTGAGAGAAAGCCCAGGTGTCTCCAAAACTTCTTGGTCCAGTTAACTCAAAAACATATAGAAATAAATTTCTTTCTATATATTCATCCCTAAGGTCAATATACTCTTCATAAGATAAAATTTTTTCAGAAAGCAATTTGCTGATTATATATTCATATTTTGAAAATGGATAAATTGAATTTAAAGACTCTAGTTGATTTTTAAAAGTTACTTTATCTTTAAGTTTTTCAATTAAGTTATCTAATTCTGATTCTAAAACTTCCATTTATTTCTCCTTGATATTTCCTTTTATATGATTAAATTCCTTGTCAGAAATTGATAAAAAATTACATAGCAAAGAATCTATTTCTAAAATGCCGTCCATTATTTTTTTTGTGGAAAGTATTTTTTTATAAATAGAAAGCAGTTCTTTATGTTGTGACGATGTGAAATTAGGTAAGGGTAAATCTTCTATTTGACTTCGCAAGACTTTTATTGAATCAAATTTTTTCTTATAAATAAAAGAATATATTGAGCTATTGAAAAGGCATACAATAGTTTCAAAAGGATAATCTATTTTTGGAATGAAAATATTTGCGCTGTTTAACATAAGTTCATTTTGTTCTGAAATGCAGCAGATAATTTTATTTGATATAAAGCGGTAAACTATTTTTCTTGTTCTATACAGTTTTGTTGGGGCTGTTTGCTGGAATTTTTCTGGAGTAAATTCAATATATTCTGAAGGTTCTGATAAAAGAAAAGGATTTATGCTTTTACCTCTATAAATTGCTTCTTGATTTTTTTCTTTTTTTTCTGAAATAAATTTTTCATTATTGCCTGTTACTATTCCAAGTGCGAAATCAGCATTGTTTTTTAATGTTGTATGTGGAAAAGAATAAATATGTTCTATTATTTTTGAGTCCTGATTATCTGACTTTACAGAAATAAAATAGTCTGGAGTTTTACAGTCTGATTTTTCTATTTTATATGTATTGTCTTTTGAAGAAATATTTATTTGATTTGAACATTTTAATTTGTCAAATTCCAAAAGAATTGCTTCAGAAACAACGCCTTTAAATGCGTTTCCAAGTAATTTAATTGATAATGAAGATTTTTGGTTAAGAATTATTTTTCTAATTTCTTTATGGCATTTAACATTTAAAAATGATTTTGGCAAAAAGAAAAATAATGATCCGTTATCTGATAATAGCTGGACTGCATTAAATAAACAAATTGCAAAAGACTCAGTACTGTTTAAAAAAGCATAGTTGCTTGAAAGTATTTTTTTTTCAGCAGCAGAAAATTTTGCACCCCACGGAGGATTTGTAATAATGAAATCATATTTATCACAGAAAATATCTGTAGTCTGAAGAAAACTTTTCTTAGATATTTTTGATTTTATATTTGGATTGTGGAAGAACAAGACAAGGTTTGCCTCACAAATCTTCAATGCTGTTTCATCTATATCTGATGCAGAAACTAAAGAAGAGTCATGTTTATTTGAGATTACATTTAAAAGAATATTTCCACTTCCACAACAAGGATCATAAACAGTTTTTCCAGATTCAATATTGATGTTTTCTAATAAATTTGTTGGTGTATAAAAGCTTCCTTTTGTTGATTTTTCTGAAATACTTTGTACCGATTGATAGAATGCTCCAAGTATATCATCATTTTCATTTGAAACTTTGAAGTTAGAGAAAAGTGAAAGAATACTTTTTTTTGTTATGATATTATTTTCGGTGATGCTTATAAGCCATTTTTTGCAATTTACTTCAATTCTTGTTTTTTGATTTAAGAGCCAGTTGTTTGATAATAAGTTTTCACTTGTTAATTGACAGATAATCAACGCAAGAACACCTTCTTCTATTGTTAATTTACTATTTTCAAATGTCTCAATTAATTTTAATAAAAGTTGCTTTCTGCTTTCTAATTTTATTCCTTGGTAGATAATAAATTTTTCTGTTGACATGGATCGGTTTGCTCTAGAAGAAAGTTTTGTTCCAACATTTTTTTTAATATTGTGAATATAATTTCTATAAGTATCATCATTATCAATATTTGGAGTTTTGGGAATAAGCCCTTCCTTTTGCCAATTAAGAAAAGTAGCTGTTGAGATTCCTAATGTGTTGCTTACTTTTTTTGCTGAAATCATATTTTTCCCATTGAATAAATTATATAATATTTGTGTTTATAATGCATATTAAATATAGCAGAAAATAGAATAAGTTCAATGTCTTGATGTAAAAAAAGCCTGTCCGTATTTCTACAAACAGGCTCTTATAAAAAACAGATTCCTCCGTTTCTGCTGGAATGACATCTTCATTCAAACGACAGAAGTGGATTAAATAAAAGCTTACTTCAAGTTGATCATAGACTTGTCATAGTCAGTTGGTGGAACAAATCCCATAAGCTCCATAAGTGTTGCCGGCCATGAAGAAATGCCCAAGCCTTCGTTAAGCTTTGTGTTGTCATAGTCGCCCTTGAACTCTGGGTCGTAGATGATTCCTGGAACTGGGTTCAAGCTGTGGCTTGTTTTTGCTTTAGGCTCGCCTGAGCTGTCTTTTTTTACAGCGCCAGTTTTGTCGTGCTCAAACATATCGTCGCTGTTGCCATGGTCAGCTGTTACGCACATAATTCCGCCCGCTTCATCAATTGCTTTTTTGATTCTGCCAAGCTGCAAGTCCATTGCTTCCATTGAACAAACTACTGCATTGAAAACACCAGTGTGTCCAACCATGTCGCCGTTAGGGAAGTTAAGTCTGATGTGGTCGTATTTGCCGCTCTTTATTGCTTCAATTACTTTATCTGCAATTTCTGCGCACTTCATCCAAGGCCTCTGCTCAAATGGAACAACGTCTGATTTTACTTCAACATAATCCTCTAGCTTGTCGTCAAATTTACCAAGCTTGTTTCCGTTGAAGAAATATGTTACGTGGCCGTACTTCTGAGTTTCGCTTATTGCCATTAGATGCACACCGCTTTTTACAAGGTACTCGCCCATAACCCTGTCGATTGCAGGTGGTGTTACCAAGTACTGATGTGGAATGTGCAAGTCGCCGTCGTATTCCATCATGCCGGCATATTCAACTGCTGGAACTCTTTTTCTGTCAAAGTGTGTGAACTCTTTGTCTGCTGGAGTTTCAAATGCGTTTGTAATTTCAAGAGCGCGGTCTCCACGGAAGTTAAAGTAAATTACACTGTCGCCGTCGTTGATTGTTCCAACAGGCTTTCCGTTTTCTGCAATAACAAATTCGTGCATATCCTGGTCAAGAACGCCTGGAACTTCTTTGCGGTAAGTTTCAATTGCTTCTGTTGCTGATGAGAACTGCCTGCCTTCGCCTAAAACATGTGCGTTCCATCCACGCTCTACCATGCTCCAGTCAGCGTTGTAGCGGTCCATTGTCATGTACATTCTTCCGCCGCCAGATGCAATTCTATAGTCGCAGCCTTTAAAGCTTGCAAGAAATTCTTCAAGTGGAGTTATGTAAACAAGAGCGCTTGTTGGGTCAACATCACGGCCGTCTAGAAGCGCGTGCACTCTGATTTTTTTAACGCCTTCTTTGTTTGCCTCAGTAATCATTGCCTTCAAGTGGTCTATGTGTGAGTGAACGTTTCCGTCAGAAATCAAACCTATAAAATGAAGAGTTGTGTTTTTATCTTCAACATTCTTCATCAGTTTTTTCCAAGTGTCGCCCTGGAACATTTTGCCTGTCTTGATTGAATCAGAAACAAGCTTTGCTCCCTGCGCGAATACACGGCCGCATCCCATTGCATTGTGTCCAACTTCACTGTTGCCCATATCTGCATCTGAAGGAAGTCCAACTGCTGTTCCGTGTGCCTTTAGCTTTGTGTGAGGGCTTAACTTTGTAAGAGTATCCAGCCACTTCATGCGGCTTGCTTTTACAGCGTCTCCGTCTTCATATTTGCCATAACCAACGCCGTCCATAATTACTAGAACGACCGGTCCTCTTCTTCCTTTCCAATTTGGATTTTTTTTCAAAGGGTGCATTGTGTCTGCCATTTATTTTACTCCTATAAAATGTACTTATTTCTTATAATGATAATACTGATTTTTTGCGGGATATTCAACGAGAATAGAAAATAGATCTTTTAATCTTTCCCATATATTTCCTTATGGTCGCCAACATCAATTGGAATAATTGTCTCTTTTTTTATTTGAAAATCAATTGAAATTCTGTACTGCAAATTTATAGTAACTGAGTATCCTTCAAAAGATTGTGTTTTAAAAGAATGAAGTCTTAATGAAGGGTGGTATGGATTAAGGCTTAAAAGCTCAAGCGTTTTTTTATATTGATTTATAATTTCAGGATGCTTTTTTAGAAACTTCTTTGCTCTTTTTTCATAAGAGTCTGTGAATATTAGTTTATACACCCAAGACCCTCTTCATGTGTTTTTCAATTCCATCGGAATGAAATTTTCCAGACGCAATATCTTTCTTGCTTTCTTTTATTGCAGCGTCAAGTTCAAGCTCTCTAAGTTTGTCGTAATCTTCTATTTTCATTACGACATATTTTTCTGTGCCTCTGATGCTAATAATGGCGCTTCCATTTTCAGCAACGGCTTCATCAATAGCTGTGACACCTTGAACCTTTAATTGATTAGCAGTTAAAACCATATCCATATCATACCTCTTTTTTAATAGTACTATTTAGAGTACGAATAGTCAATGTTGTTAAAAAAACTATTATAAATACTGTTAATTGACAATTTACAATAATTTGTAAATAGAAAATAAGTGGGCATGAGTTCATATAATGTTTTAGAGGCTCCATTTATGTATTTATCTAATTTACTTTACCCAGTTTTCAATTTTTAGTTTTGGAACTCTTTTAAATTCGTCAACATTGTTTGTTACAAGCGTTCCGTTTAGTTGTAAAACAGTGGAAGCAATAAACAAATCATTCGGCCCAATCAGTGTTCCCTTTTTTTCAAGGGAAGCTCTAATGTCTGCGTATGAAAAACTCATTTCATCTGTAAAAGGAATAATTTCAAAAGCATCAAGAAAAGTATTTAGTTTTTTTAATGTTGATAATTTGTTTTGACTTTTATTAGCGCCGTATAATAATTCTGCTTTTACAATGGCCGGAATTTTTATTTCTCCTGAAGCGGTAGAAAGAAGCTTTTCTTTAACTGATTCATATTTTCCGTTTAGAAAATAAATGCAGGTTTTTGTATCTAGAAAATACATCAGAAATTCTCCCTTTTAGAATCATCTTTAAAAGACAATTGATCAGGCCTTTTAAAAGTATCATCTTTTACAGAACCGAATAGATCAATAAATTCTTGGGAATACGAAGGCTCAATTTGAGGGATAATTTTATCAAGAACCCAGCTAGAAATTGATGTTTTTGCGTTCTTTGCAGCCTTTTCAATTTTTGAGTAGTATGGCTCTTTTACATATAAAGAAATCTGTGGCATAGTTCAGCCTCCTTTTTAATAATATAAGTGCTGTAACAAAATAAATCAAGTATAATTGCAAGTATACTTGAGTAGATTATTTCATATATGTAAAGTTTATTTTTAAGCTTTCAATCTTTAAATTTGAATTTTTTTTACAATCTCTTGACATTTCATATAAAAGCTACTACTTTAGTAGGAAATATAAATCTTGGAGGATGTATATGAAATCAAGTAAAATAATTATTGCACTTGCAGTTCTACTTACAGCGTCTTTGTTTACAGGATGCGCTAAAAAAACTACAGTCGGCGAGTCAAGCACTTCATCAAAAACTTCTGCCCGCACAATTGCGCAGATAAAAGAAAGTGGAAAAGTAATCATCGCAGTGTTCAGCGACAAAAAGCCTTTTGGCTATGTTGATGAAAACGGAATCTATCAAGGATACGATGTTTACTTTGGTAACAGAATTGCGCAGGACTTGGGCGTAAAAGCTGAGTATGTTCCTGTTGAGGCCGCTAGCCGCGTAGAGTACCTTGTCACTGGAAAAGTTGACATTGTTCTTGCTAACTTTACAAACACGCCTGAGCGCGCTGAAAAAGTTGACTTTGCACTTCCTTACATGAAGGTGGCTCTTGGTGTTGTTTCTCCAGAGAGCGCTCTTGTTACAAAGCCAGAGGACTTGAATGGAAAAACTTTAATCATAAGCAAGGGGACAACAGCGGAAACTTATTTTACAAAAAATTATCCTGATGTAAAACTTTTAAAGTTCGACCAATACTCAGAAGCATACAACGCTTTGCTTGACGGAAGAGGCGCGGGACTTTCTACAGACAACACAGAAGTTCTTGCTTGGGCTTTGGAAAATCCAGGCTTTAAAGTTGGCATTGAGTCTTTGGGCAGCCTTGATTCTATTGCGCCAGCAGTTCAGAAAGGCAACACAGAATTGCTCAACTGGATTAACAATGAAATAAAATCTCTTGCAAGCGAAACCTTCTTCCACAACGACTACGAAGCGACATTGCGTCCAGTTTACGGGGAAGCCGCTGATGCAGATTCTCTTGTCGTTGAAGGCGGAAATATTCAGTAATTGAAAATTAATAATTAATACTTTTTTGATTTATAATTTTTTAAGCGGAGTAATCTTTGAAGGCAAAAGCTTTTCTTTGGTTGCTCCGTTTTTTATTTCTTTATAGAATCAAACTGGAACACATCAAGAAATTTCTTAGCGCGCTCAGTCTTAGGAGAAGTAAAGAAAACGTCAGGCTTGTCTTCTTCAATAATTTTTCCGCCGTCAATAAAAACAACCTTGTCTGCAATTGCACGTGCGAACTGCATCTGGTGGGTTACAATGAGCATTGTCTTTCCTTCTTTTGCCAAGTCAATCATTACGTCTAGAACTTCACGGACCATCTCCGGGTCAAGCGCGGCTGT
>Ga0172378_10002761_pt1 | contig 16489 bp, 14 predicted proteins | sample GrowelOW332metaG_FD_119755 | JGI IMG/M metagenome (GOLD analysis project Ga0172378, IMG submission 119755) | Groundwater microbial communities from an aquifer near a municipal landfill in Southern Ontario, Canada - Pumphouse #3_1 metaG | ecosystem: Environmental > Aquatic > Deep subsurface >... | reverse complement strand
TCCTGATTTTCATTTATTAGATGAATATAAAATGAATGAAAATGATTATTCTTATGATATGTTTTATAATGATGACCATTTAAATAACATTGGTGCCGCTCTACTTACTTCACGTTTAGATTCTTTATTAAAGACATTACCTTGATTTTTATTAGTTTCATAGTTTTTCTTTTGGCTCTGTTTCCTTTGACGGATACCGACATCTGGTGGCATTTAGCGTGTGCCAGAGACCATGCTGTTTCAGGTAAAGATTCTTTAATGTGGACTGTTTCTCGCGAGCCTTGGATTAATGTACACGAGTATTTTCAGCAAGTGGTATATCGTGTTTTTGAATTTGGTGGAGCCCCTTTACTCGTTGTAATTAAGGCACTCCTATGGGGAACTGTTTTTGCTTTATTTCTATTTCCGTTCCGAAAAGAACTTCGTTCCATTCCAAAATATCGATTGCTTTTAGCAGTTATTCTCTTGTTTTTATTCCGTTATTTTTTCGAAATGCGCCCCGTTGTTTTTTCGCTCGTCTTTTTAGGGGTTTTCTGGAACTTATTCTTCTATTTAAGCCATATAAAAGCAAAAAAGAATTTTTTGAAATGGATCGGTTTATTACTTGCACTTGGCTTAATCCAATTCACCTGGAGTAAAACACAAGGCTTATTTATATTAGGCCCTATTCTTGCCTTTGTTTTCTTTTTGATTCAATTAAAACAGAAACTCTACAGTACAAGTTCTTATCCAAGCAAACGTTTTTTATTTGTATTTCTCCTTTTACTATTTATTCCTCTACTTCATCAAGAAAGGCTTTTGCTCTGGCTTTACCCTTTTAATTTATTCGATCGACTAATAGGGCTTTCTCCTTCAGCCACAATATTTGCATCAGAGATTATTGAAAATCGTTCTCCAATAGTGCTGTTTTTTAACCAAGAGAAAATGCTTGTTTCGGGGATTTCTTTTTTATTGTCTTTTTCGTGTCTTTGCTATGGAATTATTTCTATTTGGAAAAACTTAATACATTCTACAATGAATTTTAAGGAAGAAATACTTTCTTTTTGGTTTGTTTTAACGGCGATTCTAGCTTTAATGGCAGAACGAAATATGGTTCTTCTTTTACCCGTTTTTATGACACTCTTATTATCTCATAGAACAATGAATTTTGAAAAAAAGTTTGAAAAATTAAAGCATACTCCATTGATTTTAGGCCTGTTGTTCTTCTTTGTTTTTGGTTTTTGGGTAAGAAGTCTTTTGCCTTACGATAAGAGTATGGTTTCATCAAATCGTGTGCCTGTTCAAGCTGTAGAATGGATGAAATCAAATCCTCACACTGGAAAATTATTTAATGATGATCGCATGGGAGGCTATTTAGCTTGGCGAAATCCTTCAGAAGCAACATACATTGATGGGCGTTTTATGTTAAAAACGGCGTCGTTTTTTGAAACGTATTTAAGCTACGCCAAAAAGCCTGAGACGTTTTTGTCAGATACAAAAAAAGAAGGCATTGACCGAGCCGTATTCCCTTTACGTTATTATGCCCGTTGGGATCAACTCATTAACGTTTTGTTAGAAAATAAAGAATGGAAATTAGTCTATCGAGATACAAATTATGTTGTCTTTGATAGAATCGATTATTGATTATTATAAACGCCAGAACATTTTTATAAACGCCAGAACATTTTTATAAGCACCAAAACATTTTTTATAAACGCCAAAACATTTTTATAAACACCAAAACATTTTTTATAAACACCAAAACATTTTTATAAACGCCAGAATGTTTTTATAAGCGCCAAAACATTTTTATAAACGCCAGATTTTTTTTATAAATATCAGAACAATTTTTATAAACGCCAAAACATTTTTTGAACGTATTTATGAAGACCATTTATCTAAACATTTGTTTATTTTCAAATGTTTATTTCTTTTTACAATGAAGAGCTTTTACTTTTTAATTATTTCATTAGAGAATTCTTCTAATAAAAAGTGAAAATGAGCGCTTTTTAAAAATTCAAAAAATTAGTATCGCCATGTTGTATCTTCTTACAACATAATATGAAGGTAATTAAATAAAGACGTCTATAATTAGAATACCTTATAGAATACGATTCATTTGAATCCGTGCACTAGGTCTCTCTTTCTCTCTAATAATAAATCCAAAAAGATTCTGCGTTTATTCGCAGAACCTTTTTGTTTAGAGGCTTTTTCAAAACAATTCCATAAAAATCATTATGGATACGTGATTTTATTCAAAGAGCTTTCAATTGTATAGCTGTTTTCTTTGAAATCAATAAAGAAGCTACCTGCTTGAGCTGTATTCTTAAATGGGATTTTTAACTCTTTTAATCTTTGAGTAACAATTGGGCTTGGGTGTCTAAAACGATTGTTTTTCCCCGCAGAAATAAAAGCGTACTTGGGATTCACTGCCTTTAAAAAATCTACATGGCTAGATGTTTTTGACCCGTGATGACCCACTTTTAGAATATCACTTTGAAGTGAAATATCTGTATTTAGAATTTCTTTTTCTCCTTCTAAAGTAAGATCACCTGTCAGTAAAATAGAATGCCCTAATCCTTTCACCTGGAGTGTGATACTTTCTGTATTTGTCTCTTTGCATTGTAACGGATTAGGATGTAATACTTTGATTTCAAAATAAGAAACAGGATTAAAAAGAAAGCGAGGAATTTCTTCTCTAATAAGATCTCCTCTTTTAATGTCTTTAACCAGTATGCCTTTATCTAAAGCGGTACTAATCGCTTTTTGCCACGTCGGTTTTAGTTCTACTCTGGAACACTCGCTTAACCAAAGAGCTTTTACTGGAAATGACTTAAATAAAACGGCCGCTCCGCCAAAGTGGTCTGCGTCGGCATGAGTAATAATCACCGCTTCTATCGTTTGTACCCCTTGATTTCTTAAGTATGGAATGATTTTTTCTGTAGCTGGATTTCGCTTTTTTTCTACGCCAGTATCAATCACATAAGTCCGTTTTGCTGGACTTTGAATGACAATACAATCCGCTTGGCCTGCATCTAAAATGGTCACTTTCCAAGAAGGGGTTAACTTATCTGTAATGCTTGAAATGATAAATAAAACTCCAGCAAGAAAGAAAATGGATAAAAAACAACGCCTCGCCGATTTTATCTTAAAAAATACTGGAATTAAAATAAGAAGAATGGTAAAAATCCATAGAAAAGGCGTGGGGTAAGGGCCAACAGTCAAAGACGCTTCGGGAGAATCTGAAAGCATATTAGTTAAATAAGAGGCGAGCCTTAAGAAAAAGGCGGCTGATTCGACTAAAGATGCTTCTACAAATGGTATAGGAACTAGTAAAGCAAATAACCCTGCTTGCATTCCAAAAGAAACAAGAGGGACAATAAAAAGATTACCAAGCCAAGCGACTGGAGAAAGAGATTGAAAGTGATAGATTAAAAATGGTGCCGTAGAGAGAGTTGCACAAAGTGTGATATAAGAGGGTTCCAAGATGTATTCTTTTAAAGTATTGAAAATAGGGAGCTTTTCTTCTTTCTTTTTTTTAGAAAATGGATTGCACTTTTGACCAATGATAATACCTGCTGTGGCAGCTGCTGAGAGCTGAAATCCAGGATTCCATAGTTCTTCGGGGTTGTATAAAACGAGAAGAAGTAAAGCGAACCCAAGACTATTAAGACTATCGGCTTTTTTTTGGAAAAGCGTTCCTGATTGAATCACCACAAACATGAGTACGGATCTTGAAACAGGCGAAGACCCTCCTGTGACGGGGACATATACTAGTAGAAGAATCATGGCTACGATATTCGCGATGGTGTGGGGGAGCCGAAATGCTTTAAGAATAAGAAGTAGTATTTCAGAAAGTAGAACAACATGAAAGCCACTAATTGCAAGCACATGGACAAGACCAGTACGTCGAAAATCATTTTGTAAGGCTTCAGGAATTCCAGATCGATCTCCAGCGAGTAATCCTAAAAGAAGCCCCGATTCAGCAGGACTTGCGTAGGGGGTAAATTTCGAAAGGAGCCAAAGACGGAAAGCGTAAAAATCTCGTTCAGGAATCCATTTACTTTTCGTAATAGTAAAAGCCTTAAGCTCACCGTAGGCAGCAAACTTTTGGCTCTTTAACCAAGATTCTGTATTAAACGTTCCAGGAATCGTTGGCGGTATTACTGGATACCATTTCGCTTCAAAGACAATAGAATCTCCTGGTAGTGGAGCAGAAACCTCTTTATTTTTATGAGTGAGTCGAAAACGCTTTCCTTTTTCGTTAACGATAACCGCTATTCCAGAAGAACGAGGCAGAAGAGTTTCTACAATTCCCTTCCCTTTATTTTTAGACGGTTCTTCTATCGAAAATGGTTCTGCAAAAGTACGATGCCCTAAAAGAACAATAAAAGCCATAACAAAAAAGAAAAGCATCATCTTTTGTATGCTTCTAGGAAATTGCAAAACCATAATTAAGAAGAAAATGCCTATGGAAATCCCATAAAGGGGATATTGCTCTGTGATAAATAAAGCAGAAACGCCAATAAAAGCACTTAAGGCCTGCCTTTTAAGAAAAGGATAGAATAGGGACTCATTCACGTTTATTTTTTTATTCATTTTGTCTTTCTTTTGTAAAAAAAGTAAATTGAAGCATGTGCCATTTTTAAAACGCTTGTTTCATAAAACCTTTTAAGGTGACTATTAAGTTTATGTTTCATAAAACGTTTCAAAAGTGGCTTTTATTGTATAAACGTTTTGGATATTCAAAAGTTTTAATGGAATTAATTTTTTTATGATAATCGACGGCAAATGGAATGGGTTAAATCAGGTTTCAAAAGGACCTATGGGATGAAAAAAGTGTTTTTTGTTTGTGTGTTCTTTTTTTTAGCGACTTTTATTGGGTGTTCTTCTGAAAAAAAAGATGTAACTCTCTCTCCTGATAATGGTTTACCTTATTTTTTCTATCCAAATGATCTAGCGAAACAAGATTCTGTGGCGGCTAACCTTGCTTATGGTACTTATTTTACGGTTCATCCACAGGGCGCTTATAAGCTTTCTTTTGATGTAGATCCATCTTATACAGCACCTTTTCTTCAATTACATCGAGTTTCCTTTAACGAAGATGGAACGCGTTATTCTTCACGCCGAGTTCGAAATCTAAAAGCGACTGAAATCAATGGCCGTTGGGAGTACTCTTTTGTTTCTGAAGAATCTGATCTGGCTATTTGGGCTACCACTTTAGTTGGAGAAGATCATGATTATTATTCAGGTCGCGTAGATCATTTTTTATTTGAAGGAACTGGACTATATTCTAGTTCTTTTAATTTGAATTTAATTGTTACTGGCTCTTTTAAAGGTACTGCTGATGGCTATGATGAAAATGATCTCGCTGCGAAGCTTATCACTTCTTTTAGAAATATTTATCAAGGGATCCAGATAGATACCATTTTTATTCGGTACGCTGAATTTCATCCCAAAGTGGGTCATTTATATCCTGATAACGAACCTTGGCTTGCAGGGACTTCTTCAAAAGATGTGATGCTCAATGAATTAGGTGGTTGGCCAGAGAAAACGATTTATGACGCTTTAGATTTAGTTTTAGTGCATCGTATAGATGAATCTACGGGGGTTTTAGGTTATTCTTCTCTTTTCAGTGCCAATTTAGGCGGTGGTGAAGGCAGTACAATCGTTCTTGGAACCCATATGAAAAATACTTCAACAAGTGAAACATGGTTAAAAGCAGATCAGATTGTTGAAACAGCTATTCATGAAGTGGGTCATTTTTTTGGCTTGCGTCATACCACAACAACAATCGCTGATTTTACTGGCTTACAAGATTTCTCTTCTTTTGAAGATGGAATTGATGATACAGAATGGTGCTCAAGTGTTTTTGGTTATGCTCTTACAAAAAGAAAGAGTATTATACCAACAGATATTTATGTGCGGCGTCCTTTAATGCCTAAAGTATATACTGGAGCGACATCTTATGGAAATCTCAATGAATGCCCTGATGCTTCTAATGTCATGTTCCCTTTTGTAACAGATGTCCCTATAACAGGCTTTTCTAAAGGGCAACTTGAAATCATTAGTAAAAACCTTACTTTAATTCCTCATTAGTTGGATTGTTTATGGCTTTACCTCATTCTTTTAGTGAACCAGTTCAGTTACTTGCTTTTGTCTTACAAAAAGGACCTTCTTGGGATCCAGATTTATTAAACCTTTTAGAAAAGACTTGGGGGCGTATTTTACATCAAGGATCTTTATTTCTATTTGATAAAACAAATTATTATGAATCTGAAATGGGGCAAGATCTTTATCGAGGAGTAATTTCTTTTGAATGTTTTATTTCTCCAGAAGCCATTGTTTCTGAAAAAAAAAGATCTAATCAACTCGAATTAGATTTTTCTTTATCTCAGAAACGCTCTGTGAATATTGATGTGGGGTATATGGATCTTGATAAGGTCGTTCTTCCGTCTTTTAAGAGAGGCCCGTTTAAGCTCTACGCAGGTGACGGTATATGGCTTGACATGCTTTTAACTTATGCTAAAGGCCATTTTAAGCCCACTGCTTGGGCTTTTGATGACTTTGTGAGAAACCCTTACGAGCGAGATCTTTTATTAGTGCGAGAGAAGTTTAAAAAAACCTCTCATTGATTTTTTTTTCGCGACGGTGTGAGTCATGTGCAACGGCGTGAGGCATGCGGAGGGTCGCGGTCCATGCGAGTGCGTAGCACCGACCAGAGGGTAGCCCGTAGCTCGCCGACCCAGCGTGTTTGTAAAGTATACCGTTTGCGTTTAGCTGGGGCACGCCATTATATATAAAGTTAATTTTTTTAACTTCTGAAAACGTGATACGTTTTTATTGGTATATCATTACGTATAAAGTAATCTTCTAAAATCAAAAAAAGCGACACGTTTTTATTGCTATATAATTACATATAAAGTAATCTTCTGAAATCAAAAAAAAGCGATACGTTTTATTGGTATATCATTACATATAAAGTAATCATCTAAAATCAAAAAAACATCGTGTTTTACTAGCTCATCATTACACGCAAAGCTATTTCCCTATGATGGGGCTCGTTTATTTTTTTAAGATGCTTTCGATTTCTGCAATATATAGGGTATGGAAGTCTTTCTTTTCGTAAAACTCCATAATATGAGAATCTAAAAAGCTATCTGCAGTATAGGGTTGCACGAAAATTTTCTTACAGATCATTACAAGGTTTGCTTGTTCTATGTAAGGTGTATTTTTTTCTTCACCTACAGTAAAATTGCACTTTTCAATTTTGTTTTCGTCTCTTCCAGAAAATTTTCCACAATAAGCTAGTTCTTTCACATATTTCTTATCAAAAAAGGAAAGTGAAAAGGTGGAAGAGGCGTCGATAAATTCTTTAGTGTAACGTTGAGGACGAACAACAATAAAGGCCACATTTTTATTCCACATGGTGCCAAGTCCTCCCCAAGAGGCGGTCATGGTATTCACTTGATCGCCTTTTTTGGCGGTGATGAGCATCCAGTTTTTACCAATTCTTTCAAAAGGGTTGATTTCAAGAGATTCGACAGGAATGTTTTCAAATGTATTCATATTAGCATCCTTTATTTTGTTTTTATGAAAGTAGAAAAGATTTTTTAGTAAATCAATTTTTTTATATTGTCTTCAATGGGAAAAAAGCATTTCTTTTTATTAATCTGGGTCGTATTATTGGCTTCTTGTCTTTATGATCCAGAACCTTATCAAGATTCTTCGTCTACGAAACAAGAATCTACTTCCTCTGATATGGGAACCATTTTTCCCATCAATACAGGTAAGCAAATTTGTAATCCTTCGATCTCTAATGATACGGTTCTTTACCCAGCTTCGATTCTCTGGTTGAACTTTTCAGGAGCTCTGGTTGTAAAAGATCCTCCTTCTGACTTTACCGTCAACAAGGTTGTTCAACATGATCGACTTACGGTTTCAGATACAGCTGGCCGAGTCCAATGGTTTGTGATGCGCGATTCTATAGGTGTAGAGTGTCAGTTCCAAGACCCTGAATGGAGTACGCATCCAGATTATATTGTGGCTCTTGGTGGCTTTAATGCCCCTGGAATTAAAAATTGTTCTGAATTAGATTACGGCATTATGGGAATTCGTTTAGCCGATAAAAAGGCTTTCTGGTTTGTGGATAGTAATATTATAGAAGAGGCTTTCCCTCATTTGTGGGTAGATCCTAATGTAAACGCCGATACTTCTGCTCTCGATTCTTTAGAAGAATTTTTTGGCACCAAGTTTGTACAACTAGTCTATGTCGATAAAAATGATAAAATTGCTTGGGTCGATTATTCTAAGTCAAATAAAATAACCCATCTTAAAAAGCCAAGTGATAAATCCTCATGGCGAGTGGATAGTCCTTTGATTTCTCCTGATGGGAAATGGGTTGTCTATAACTTAATGAATAACGCGTATTCTTGGGAAGCTTACATACAAGAATTGTCTGCAAATTCTGATCCTATTCCAATTCCTTTTGAACAGTCTATGATGTCTGCTCCAGCTCAACCTCATTGGTGGCTGTTTCAAAATCGACTTTTTATTGTTTGGGCTGAATTCCCTTCTGGGCAAACGATGTTGAATAAGTCAGACTTTTTAGATGCTTCTGTCTATGATGGTTCTGTCGGTAGAACGGCCATGCGTGAAGTCTCTTTGATTGCTGGTGGCATACCTTCGGATATGGCTGTAGAGTGGAAGGGAAGTGTACGTGAAATAGCAAAAGTCCCTATGACTGGTGGACGCTCACCAGATGGTCATTTTATGGCGACTGGTACAAATTATGGGTATATATTGGAACTTCCCTGAGGGCATATGAAACAGAAATTTTTATTGATTAGTTTAATGTTTTTTGCCTTCTTTATGGCGTTTCTTGTTCCAGTAGAACCAACAACCCCATGGGAATCTATTGGTGGTTGTGGCGCTGGCGGCTCTGGAGGCGGCTCTGGAGATGGCATCAAATGGATCGGGCAAGGCGTCTCTGGCGGTGTCTTAAATGCAGAAGTTTTTGTCAAAAAAAGTGTTGGCCAAAATTTTTCTTCACTCTCCTTTACGCCTCGTTTTTCAGTCAAGCCTTTTTGGGCTACAGAAATAGGCCTTACACTTCCATTTATGTCTCACCAAGGTGAAGTTCAGTACCGCTCGAATCAAGTTCCTGTGGATCGCACCACAGGTGGTTTTGGAGATATTTCTTTTGATGTTTCTCAAACTATAGGAAGTGGAGGAGCGGCGTCATTATCGTTAGCACTTTCTATCCCTACAGGGCAGTACGATATTAAGCGAGGTACAGATGCTTCTCTTGAATTTTTGCCATCAGGGTTTCAAAAAGGCTCTGGGCTCTATTCTTTAACACTTGGATGGAACTATTCTCGAGATACAGATAAAGGAATCTGGTTATACAGTTTATCTTACTCACATCCATTTGCCATGCGTTTGTGGAGTGGAGAAAATGAATTCAATGATTCTTATTGGTCAGAGCTAGATACGAAAGGTGATGATCGCTTTGATTATCGTTTCAAATTTTATGGCGAAAATGATTTAGGTGCTTACACTCCTTCCAGCGTGAGTGCCTCCATTGCCTATGGCTACCGTGGGCAAAGAGGTTTTGTGCATTCTTTCGGGTTTAATTTCTCGGTGCCTCTTGATGTCGCTTGGATCGCTTCTGAAAAGGTAGGCACTTATGACCCTCGCCCTGATCCTGATCATCAAGCATGGTCTTCTTCTATTGTTTATGGCTTAGAATTTTCTAAAATGGATTACCCATTCTTTATCGCTCTTTCGATCCCTATTCACGATAAAGCAGGGTCTGCAAATCCAAGTGATGAATACGATGAATCTCCTATGCGTGAATGGAATCTACCAGACTTTGATGATCTTTTACAACAATGGACTTTGGGCGTTGGCATCAAAGGCTCTTTCTTTTAAATTAACAGAGGTATAAATTATGAATACAAAATTAAAATGGTTTTCGCTTTTTTTGATGGCTTCTTTCATAGTCGCTTGTGATAGTGGTTCAAGTTCAGATACAGATAAAGAAGAAGTTGAAGATTGCTCTATTGATACGGACGGAACTGTGAAAGTCTTTTCTCCAAAAGGTGGAGAAGTGTTCCATATAGGTGATTCTATTACAGTAAAATGGGGTGCCAAATATGCTGATGGTACAGGCTTTAGAATCCTTTATTATTTTGACGAAGAATCTCAAGCACTCGATTTAACAGAAGAAAGCGTTGGCCCTGAAGCCCCTAAAGGCGATCAATGTTATTCAGTACAAGTCGTTCTTGATGGAGATGATTTCCCTGCTTCAGACGCTGCTTTCATCACAGTTCGTGATTATAGCAATGGTTCTGTGTCTGGTAAATCAAAATCTTTCCAAGTCGTTGAGTAATTCCATTGAAATATTCGTTTAAAGATCCTACGGTATCGATAGCGATTGTTGGTGCGGGCGGATTTATTGGTTCGCATTTATTGGATGCGTTGATTGAGAGAACCTCGTGGCGTATCTTGGCCGTAGATTTAGATTTTTATCGATTACAACATCGTCTTCATCATCCTAGGATCGAATTCTTATGTGATGATCTAAAAAAAGAATCAGTGGTTTCTCGAATTGCATCGTATCCGATTGTGATTAATCTCGCGGCAATTTGTGTGCCTAGTCGCTATATGCGAGAGGCAAAAGAAGTCATTGAAAGTAATTACAACCACCCAGTGGCACTTGCATTAGCCTGTGCCAAGTCTGGGGCTTGGTTGATTCATTTTTCCACGTCAGAAGTTTATGGAAAAACATCCATAGAACCCTGTTTACTAGAAGAAGATTCTTCTCCTATGATTCTTGGTTCTGTGCGTGCTTCTCGCTGGTCTTACGCTTGTGCAAAACAGCTTACAGAACGCTATATTGCCTCACTACAAGGCTTGTCTTGGACTGTGCTTCGCCCTTTTAATTTCGTTGGCCCTCGTATGGATTTTATCCCTGGAATAGATGGAGAAGGGATCCCTAGAGTGTTAGCTAATTTCTGTGCGGCTCTTCTAAAAAATGAGCCTCTATTTTTAGTGGATCAAGGTGTTTCAAGGCGATCTTTTACATCGATTCACGATGCCATCCATTTTATTTTTGCAGTCTTAGTTCATCAAGAAGAATCGCTTGGGCAAGCCTTCAATATTGGGAATCCTGAGAATGAACTATCGATTGCTGAATTAGCGGATCGCATGCGTCAGATTTATGCTTCATTAAAGCAAGTCTCCATAGACCAAGTCTCGCCCGTGCAATTGATTTCTTCAAAAGAATATTATGGCGAAGGTTACGAAGATTCTTTAAGACGAATTCCTTCTATTGAAAAAGCAAAACGTTTATTGGGATATGTCCCAAATGAAGCTTTAGATGTGACTCTTCAAGAAACACTCTCTTGGTTTATAGAACACTACCGTTTGGCATTGTGATTTTATGGACACCTTCATTTTTATTCCAGCCTATAATGTTGAAAACGAATTACCCTCTTTACTCTCTCGAATTCCAGAAGAAATTTGGGATCGAGCTTCGGTATCCCTTATTAATGATGGCTCAAAAGATGATACCTTAAATAAGGCAATGGAATTTAAAGAAAAGACAAATAAAAAATTGGAAGTTTTTTCTTTTTCTGAAAATCAAGGGTACGGAGCCGTGATCAAAAAAGGGCTTTCCTTAGCTTTAGAAACGGATGCGTCTTTTATTTGTTGCCTTCATGGAGACGCTCAATACCCTCCAGAAAAGCTGCCCGCTTTTTTAGAAGCGATGAAAAAAAATTCTATTGATGTTCTTCAAGGTTCTAGGCATGTAGAAAAGGGGGGAGCTAAACGTGGAGGAATGCCTTTTTATAAACGTTGTGGAGGCTTCTTTTTAACCTCGATTGAAAATCTTGTCTTTTCGACAAAGCTCACAGACCGTCATAGTGGCTTTTTATGTTTTTCTAGGCGTTTCTTAAAAGAAATCCCTTGGTCTCGATTGGGGCATTCTTTTGATATCGACCTTGAACTATTAGCTTTTGCAGATGCAAGGCGTTACAAAGTAGAGGAACGGGCGATTGAAACGCGTTATGCTGGAGAAAAGTCAAATCTCAATGTGATTACTTATGGATTTAGAGTATTGCGAATTGTTTTTCGAAAAATGATGGGCTTATATTCTTAAAGGCAAGATAACGCATTTTTGAGGTCGCCTTAATGCTATTTTTGAACTTTTAAATAATTTTTTTCTAAAATTTAGACCATGAATTCATCTTTGTATCCGAACCCTCTCTTAAATAGACTACGTCGTAATCGTAAAAATGCTTCAATTAGAGAATTAGTATCAGAAACCACTCTTTCTGCTTCTGATTTAGTGTATCCTGTATTTCTCATGGAAGGGAAAAATACAGAAGAACCGATTCATTCGATGCCTGGAATTTCCCGCAAGACCATCGATTTATTTTTAGAAGAATTAAAAGAAATTGTGAACTTGGGTATTCGAGCCATTGCCCCTTTTCCTGTAGTCCCTGAATCCAAAAAAGATTCAAAAGCAACAGGATCTTATGATCCAGAAGGTTTAATTCCTGAGTGTATCCGTCAAATCAAAGAGGCTTTCCCAGAACTTTTAATAATGACAGATGTTGCTTTAGATCCTTACAATACTGACGGTCATGATGGACTTGTAAGCGATTCTGGAGAAATCTTAAATGATCAAACAGTTGAGGTTCTCTGTAAAATGGCTCTTTGCCATGCAGAAGCAGGTGCTGATTTTGTATGCCCTTCAGATATGATGGATGGCCGTGTCGGTGCGATTCGAAAGGCTTTAGATCAAGCTGGTTATACTTCGACTTCTATTATGGCTTACAGTGCAAAATACGCCTCTGCTTTTTATGGCCCGTTTCGAGATGCTCTTCACTCTGCTCCAAAAGCAGGAGACAAGAAAACTTATCAAATGGACCCAGCCAATAAATTAGAAGCATTACGAGAAGTTGAAGCTGATATTTCAGAGGGCGCAGATATCGTGATGGTAAAGCCTGCGGGGCCATATCTAGATGTAATTTCAAATGTACACTCCACATTTCCTATACCTGTGGCAGCCTATCAGGTGAGTGGAGAGTATTCTATGATCGTCTCTGCGGCTGAGAATGGTTTCATTGATCGATCTTCTGTGATACTAGAAAGTTTAATTGGAATTAAACGTGCGGGCGCAACAATGATTTGGACGTATTTTGCAAAAGAAGCGGCCATTTTACTAAAGAAATAAGGGGATCCAATGTATAAATGCAAATCAGGTTTTATTGCTTTTTTAATGCTTGCTTTTCTTACGATTTCCGTTTTTGCTGATTCACCAAGAACGTGGGATGCTATTTTTGATGCACAAGGGCAAGGCGATTACGTTTCTGCTAAAATAGATGGCCCGATTCGATTTTCCAAATTCGTACATTATCCTCCTTCACAAACGCTTTCCTTTAAAGTTAAAGAAGGCCCTTTTGAGTTTGCCTTAACAGGAGAAATTGTTGCTACAGCTGATGAAGTTGAAGGAGGCTTATACTCAAAATGTAATGAAACAAAGGAAGTATGGATTTCTTGTTTTAATCAACCTAAAAAGTTCAAAAAAGAAGAATTAGTCGTAGACATTAAAGGCGTAGATGTAGCTTGTGGAAATGATCTTTATGCAATTAAAAAAATGAAAATTAAGTTCCCAAATAAAGAAGCTCAAAAATGGTGGAGTAGTAAATTTGAGCAAAAAGAAAAATATAAAAGAGAACGGTTATCTGAATTTCGTATTCAAGAACAAGAACATCGAGCTCGAGTGAAAGCCGCTTCTAGTGAATATAAAGACCCTAGAGATGGAAAAGTTTATAGGATCATAGATATTGAAGGGCGTCGTTGGTTTGCTCAAAACCTAAACTTTGAAGTAGAAGGCGAATCTTTTTGCTATGAAGATAAAGAATCCTATTGTGATCGTGGCGGGCGTTTATACACTTTAGAGGGTGCTCGTCAGGCTTGTCCAAGTGGATGGCATTTACCTAGAGATCGTGAATGGCAAGATATGCTTACGGCACTCACTAAATGTTATGAGGGTGTTCAAAACTGCGGTGATTTTGGAACTAAACTAAAAGCAAAAACAGGTTGGCAAGGTGGAGGAGGAACGGACCAATATGGCTTTACCGTTTTTTCATCTGGATACCGTGCGCCAATAGGTACAAAGTCTTTCCGTTATGTAGATATGGGTGAGTATGCTGGTTTTTGGTCTTCTCAAAATGGGCGTAATGAAACTATTTGGCTTTGGGCTCTTGGTCGCATGTCCGAAACCATGGTGCGTCAATTGGCCCCAAGTAAAAACCACGCCTATTCGGTTCGTTGCATTCAAGGTGATTAAGGCCATTTGAAACAACAATTTATTGTGTACATTTCAAAACCATTAAAGCTTTATAAAAATTTTACTATCAATCGCTAAATAAAAGCCTGAAACGCTTTGTTGAATACTAATTCATCAAGACGATTCGTAATCCCTTTTTTGAATTTTAACATTAAAAAAGTTTATAAGGTATTTTACAATCACTTTTGTGATATTTTTTTAATTAATAAAAAAAGTTAATATAATTTTTTAATTAATTTATCTAAAATCTAATATGGAGTTATAAAATGATAAAAAAATATGGTATTCTCGGCTTTTCTTGTTTAGCTTTGCTCGCGATAGGCTGTGGTGATAGTTCCTCTGCAACTAATAGTCCCTCTGAAACTACTATTCAACAATATCCTGCAGAGATTGATGAACAAGCAAAAACGATTACTTTAACACACCCTACTTGTGAACAAATTTCTGAAACAGAAGTTCGCTTTAACCCAGAAGGAAAGGAGATTTGGGAATACGAGTTATCAGGTAATTCTTTAGATCTATACGATGGAAATACTTCAATGGAATATAGAGGAAACAATTCTTCACTTTATGGAACTTGGACCACAGCAGAGACAAAATGTGAAGCGTATGGGCTCTGTGCAAATGTGGAAATCTCTTCTACTTCAGTAACAATATCTCCAGATATGTCTGGTGTTTGCGCTTTTGATTATATTGTCGCAAGTTTCTTTTCTGAAGTGACTGATCAAGGTGAAAAAATAATTCCGAGTAATAATAAAACCAATTGTAACTCTGGAACGGTAGATATAGCTGGAGAAACGGTAAGCATAAAAATTTCAAAATTAAATGACACGGGAATTGAAATGACAGCAGCAGTAGGTGATCAAGAGTGTCAATTGAATATGAATGATAAACCATTAACCGCATCATTATGTACAATTGAAAACCTTGATTATATTGATGACGATAAGGTTTATGAATCTAATATGGAAGAATTTATGGAATGTTACCTAGATTTGCTTATGCGTGTGACGATTTTACTTTAGAAAAAGCAAAATAATTGAAAAACATGTCCAAAATTTTTAGTGCGAAATAAATACAGTGTAAAAAATCACTGCAAAATAAATTCACAGCAAAATAAGAACTATTTATAGTAAAGAAAAAGCTCCGATTGGGTCGGGGCTTTTTCTATTAAAAAAGAAGATTATTAATGAAAATGATTGTGATTAAGGACAATTAATATAAAATATACTTACAATAATAATATTATTTTGTTACTTTATTTTAGAGTGAAGTAAGGAGTTGTTCCATGAAAAAAAAATATGGTCTATTTATCTTTATTATTGTTGCTTTTTTCTTGTGTTGTGAAAATATTGATAAGCTAAATAGTACAGAGTACCTTCTCTCTAGTAGCGCTAAGATTAACCTAAAAGCTAAAACAATTCTCTTTTATTATCCAACATGTATTTCCATTTCTGAAACGGAAACTAATTATAATCCTTTTGGAAAAAAACAATTCGTTCATTATGAAATATCGGGAGATACTTTGTATTTGAGTGAACCAATGAATCAAACTTACACAGGCAATGATTCTATTTTTGGCCGTTGGTTCAGAGTCAATAATTCTTGTACTAAATATAAAATTTGCGAATTTTTGGATATTTCAACAAATGAAGTAAAATTCTCTGCTGATTTTTCGGATGCTTGTGCTATAGAATTTTTAGCGGAACAGGAACTATTTACAGTTGACGAAAATTCAGCTTTTAAGTTTGAAGATAAAACAGATTGTAAAAATGGCATTATATCCTTTATGGATACCTTAAGATTAGAAATGTCAGTACAAAAGCTAGAAATATCGGGGTATGAATTTTCAATCTCTCTGGGGGACAAATCTTGTGTTTATACGCTTGAAAGGCAAGCCTTAAAAGAATCTCTTTGTACTATTGAAAACCTTAATGAAGATAAAATTGATTCTGATGGTGTTGTTTTTGATTATAATGAAGAGGAATTTCAGAAATGCATGGAAGAAAAGTTCTCTATAGATGGTATTTTGAATGAACGTTTTTCAAAAACATTAAAGCTTTTTCAAGATTTTTACAATTAATTGCTAAATAACAACATAATTATTATAAAAGTATAAGTTATTGCTATTATTAAGCTATTTTA
>Ga0172378_10002760_pt1 | contig 16496 bp, 16 predicted proteins | sample GrowelOW332metaG_FD_119755 | JGI IMG/M metagenome (GOLD analysis project Ga0172378, IMG submission 119755) | Groundwater microbial communities from an aquifer near a municipal landfill in Southern Ontario, Canada - Pumphouse #3_1 metaG | ecosystem: Environmental > Aquatic > Deep subsurface >... | reverse complement strand
GTAGTTATACACTCAAAGAAGGAGACCACGTACTGGTAAGTGTTGGTGGTGGTAAAACAAAATTTATACAACAACTCTTTATTAAGGATGGAGAGTAATGAATCCTAAACAAGACTTAAAACTACTCGCACTTATTCAAGGATTTATTGGACTTCTCATGTCAATCCCAACAATTATGGCATATAAACATCATGAAGTGATGGCATTAAAAGGATTTGGCTATGCCTATTTTGCCATTATCCTTTTCTGTCTTTTCGTTGTCATACTCACGTGGGGTCATAAAGATCAAACCTTAGGAACACGAGATGGATATCTCTTTGTAACTTTTACCTGGGTCTTAGGTGCAGCATTTAGTGCAATACCTTTGGTTGTCAGTGGAAGCTATCCAGACTATGCAAGTGCCTATTTTGAGGTAATGAGTGGCTTCACTACCACGGGAGCGACCGTCTTAACCCAAATTGAAAACAATCCTCTCTCAATTCTCTTTTGGCGAAGTGAAACCAACTGGCTAGGAGGAATGGGGATAGTGGTACTCTTTGTTGCCCTCAGTCCTATGATAGGTACAGGCGGTAATAAATTGGTCGGAGCTGAATCAGTAGGTCCGGTAAAAGATAAACTGACACCACGTATTCAAAGTACCGCTATGATACTATGGGCCGTATATGTCGGATTTTCTCTTCTCGAAACAATATTCCTTCTCTTTGGGGGACTCGACCTCTATGAATCAGTTACCGTCACATTTTCCACAATGGCTGCTGCTGGCTTCTGTGTCAAGAACTCATCAATTGGTACCTTTAACTCTGCCTATGTCGATATTGTGGTCACCGTCTTTATGATGATTGGTGGAGCAAACTTTGCACTCTACTACAAGGCAATGAGTGGAAGAATTAAAAGTGTCTTAAAAGATGGAGAACTCCATGCATACCTCTTTATCTGGGGTACGTGTACGCTTTTAATTGCCCTCTATCTCGCATACAAAGGGGTCTATTCCAACTTTTTCTCAGCCTTACGATTCAGTGCATTCCAAAATGCTTCACTTATCACCACAACGGGTTTTGCCACAGCAGATTATACCCTATGGCCTCCGTTTACCAGAATGATTCTCCTCCTCCTCTTCTTTGTCGGAGGCTGTGCTGGTTCTGCAGGTGGTGGTATTAAAGTAATACGAATTGTCGCTGCTATCAAAGCAGCAGGCTCACATATCAAACAGAGAATTTATCCCAATGGCGTCTTTCCTGTACGTGTAGGAGAAGATGTTATTAAAGATGATATTCTTCTTTCAATCAGTGGCTTTATTGCCATCTATGTCGCTACAGGTTTAATTGGCACTATATTAGCAAGTCTCTCGGGTAGTGGAATGGAAACATCCTTTGCCGCATCCTTCTTATGTCTTGGTAATATTGGTATCGGTTTCGGAAAAGTCGGACCTACCGGTAACTTTTCATTTTTTGCTCCAGCACTGAAATGGATGTTCTCCTTTTTGATGCTTGCAGGCAGACTTGAGTTGTACACAGTTTTTGCTCTTTTCTCCCCTATTTTCTGGAAAAAATAAGGACTTTGCAAAAGAACGTGTATGAATCAATGAAAAAAGACTGAATACCGTCCTTACAACATTAACAGAAACCTCTTTTTATCTTATCATGCAAATCATGAATAAGAGAGAAAGAGGTCAAATTTTTCTTGACCATGCATTAGAAGAAAATCAATTACCACTCATAGACAGCCATTTTCACGCTAAAAATATTGCCGAAAATGAACCCCTCGACACCGTTTTAGACAAAATGGAGAAATCCCATTTTTTCGGTGGTATGGACATTGGCACTACAGCTGATGATTTAGCAGAACGTACAGCACTGCTTATCAACAGGAAAAACATTCTCATGTCAGCCGGAATTGGTCCTTGGGGAATACAAGAAAAAGATGACAATATCACACAAGTTGACCATCTCATAAAAGAGATTGAGAAGCACCTTGCACTCAGTCCAAGAGATACAGACAATAACTTGATAAATAATAGAATTGCCGCAATCGGAGAAATTGGTCTTGATAATCACTGGGATTATGGTCCCATTGAAACACAGCAAGAACTCTTTCAACTTCAACTTGATCTGGCCCAAGAGATGAAACTTCCCATTGTCATTCATACAAGAGAAGCAGACCGAGAAATGATTGATATCTTACAAAGCAGAGTGTTTGATTACCGTGGCATTATTCACTGTTTTTCCAGTAGTTGGGAACTTGCTCAGGTAGCACTTGATAAAGGCTTTTACATTTCCTTTGCAGGACCAATTACCTACAATAAAAATACTGAACTCAGAGAGAATCTTGCAAAAGTGCCAATGGATAGATTATTGCTTGAAACTGATTCATCCTACCTCACACCAGAACCTTTCAGAGGCCGAAGTAATACCCCACTCAATATGCCTTTCATTTATGAAAAAGCGAGCGAAGTCAAAAAAGTTTCGCTTTCAGATTTGACCAACCAAGTTGCACAAAATTTTTCAAACCTTCTTGGCGATTCATAAAATGCTGAGGTAACAGAGTCTGTCCTTCTTTGATATGAGCAAAAAAGGCAGGAAGGTCATCTCCAATGACACCACCGATTGCCTCTCTCTCTACACTCTGAAATTGATCTGCAGATAAATAAAAGAGGGGGGGTGTCTCGTCAAGAAAATGTAATTGTGAAAGAATGAGACTACCAGGACAAACCAAACAGTCATACGAGTGCGTCTGTATTTCATAACTAATCGTATTGGCAATGATTGAGGTGGCCTCACCCGAAAGCTGTTTTCTCACAAGAGAAGCATGACTATCTTGATAGCCGGCAATAAATGCATCAGATCGAGGAACACTCGGTCTCCACTCACTACTATCGATGAGATAAACACTCTTATTTTCAGAAGCTAGTAACGTGCCTAATTGGGTCCATGCAGCCATATCACCACTACGCTGAGCAACAAGATAGGCATCTTGGATAGAAGAAGAAAGAGATATTAATCGATAATTACCCGATGCTTTTTTGATACCATAAGAAAGAGAAGGAGAAAGCACCACATAATGGTCTCTTTCACGGACTGCTTGCTTCCATGTATTACTTATTTCATCCTCGGTTAAGACCTGTAAAGACAAGCCTTTGAAAAAAAGTGTCAAACGGATTTTACCAAGCTGAGGATCAATAGTACTCTCTTTATAATTACTATCACTTACCAATAATACGCGAGGCATAACAAAAGAATAATTGAGGATAAAAGCAACAATTAGTCCAATTAATAAAAAACATGGATGAAACTTTTTTTCTTTCATGGAAAAAGTCTAACAATTGAGTGGTAACTAAGTCAATAAGTTTTATAACTTGTTGACCGTTTTATGACAAAACGATAACATAATTATCATAAATAAACGAATACCATCAAGGAGCGTATTATGACATCTTATAAAGACCTAGGTCTTGTAAACACAAAGGATATGTTTGCTAAAGCAGTAAAGGGTGGCTATGCTATCCCAGCTTACAACTTTAACAACATGGAACAAATGCAGGCTATTATCATGGCTTGTGTTGAAACAAAGTCCCCTGTAATTCTACAGGTTTCAAAGGGCGCACGTGATTATGCAAACATCAACATTCTTAAAAACATGGCTCGTGGTGCTTGTGAATATGCAAAAGAATTAGGCTGTAACATTCCTATCGTATTGCATCTCGACCACGGTCCAAGCTTTGAAGTAGCAAAAGACTGTATCGATAACGGTTTCTCTTCTGTAATGATTGACGGTTCTTCTCTTCCTTATGAGGAAAACATTGCTCTCACAAAGAAAGTAGTAGAATATGCACACAAATTTGACGTAACTGTTGAAGGTGAATTGGGTGTTCTTGCTGGAATCGAAGACGATGTAGTTGCTGAAGAATCTTCTTACACTCAGCCAAGCGAAGTAATTGACTTTGTTTCTAAGACTGGTGTTGATTCACTTGCTATCTCAATTGGTACAAGCCACGGTGCCAACAAATTCAAGCCAGAACAATGCACACGTAATGCTGACGGTGTTTTAATTCCACCTCCACTACGTTTCGACATCTTGAAAGAAATCGAAGTTAAGCTTCCTGGTTTCCCAATCGTACTACACGGTTCATCTTCAGTACCACAAGAATTCGTTACAATGATTAACGAACATGGTGGTAACCTCAAAGATAACGTTGGTATCCCTGAAGAACAACTCAGACAAGCTTCTAAGAGTGCTGTATGTAAAATTAACATCGATAGTGATGGTCGTCTTGCAATGACTGGTACTATTCGTCGTGTTTTAGATGAGCATCCTGAATATTTTGATCCACGTAAATATCTTGCACCAGCTCGTCAAGCTCTTAAAGAAATGTATGCATACAAGAATGTCAATGTTCTTGGTAGTGCTGGACATGCCCTCGACTAACCAATAACGATTTCGTTATTAAACCACTTACTTTGATGTAGGTGGTTTTTTTTATCAAATCAAGGAATTATTTCTCTTTTTTATCACACAAGAAAAGAGAAATTAAAAAAACTAATCATTTTTTATTGTCAATAGCTTTGACATTATGTTAATAAGCGTGTTATATTATTAGTCGTGTCAGCTCAACTGACATAAATTAAAATTGAAATTAAAATAGAATTAAAAACGTGTTAGTTATTACAACGCACATAGGAGATCGATGGCTACCAAGGATTTAAGGGTAAATAAGCAAATTCGTGCGAGAGAAGTTTTCGTAATCGATGAAACTGGGGCACAGAAAAGTGTCATGAATACTTACGAAGCAATTAAGCTAGCAGAAGAAGAGGGTCTAGACTTAGTTGAAGTATCACCTAATGCAAAACCCCCTGTTTGCAAAATTCTTGACTTCGGTAAATACCGTTATGAGCAAGAAAAAAGAATCAGGGAAGCCAAAAAGAACCAGACCGTTGTAAAGATCAAAGAAGTTCGTATGCAACCTAAGATCGAAAAACACGATATGGAAACCAAGAGTAAGGCTATTGGCTCATTCCTTGAAGAAGGGAATAAAGTTAAGGTTAGCGTGAGGTTTAGAGGAAGGGAACTTGCTCATACTGAACTTGGTAAAGTCGTTTTAGGAAAAATTCTCGATGCATTAAGCGAGAATGGCATATTATTCAATGTTGATAGAAGACCTCTTATGGAAGGAAAGATGATGAGTATGATCGTTTCTCCTGCAAGAAGTGCTACACAAAAAAAGAGTAATCGCTAAATTAAATTGAACTAATTGTCTGTATAGATAGTTAATATAAATCGCTGTTCCAAGGGAATCTTGTTCCTTGAGGACGCATAAGAGGTACAAAATGCCAAAGCAGAAAACAAGAAAATCTGCAGCTAAACGCTACAGTATTACCGGTACTGGTAAAGTTCGCTATAAAAAGATGGGACTTCGCCATATTCTTACTAAGAAGACAACCAAGAGGAAGAGAACTCTTCGTCATGGTGCCATTCTCGCTCCAAACACAGCAAAAGTTGCAAAACGAATGTTGGGTTTAAGATAAATAGGAGGGTATAGAATATGCCAAGAGCAGTAGACGGAACAAAAAGAAAAGATAGAAGAAAGAAGATCCTTAAGCAAGCTAAAGGATACTATGGTAGAAGAAGTACGAACAATCGTGTTGCTAAAGATGCAGTTGCAAAAGCTGGTCAGTATGCATATCGCGGTCGTAAGGAAAAGAAGAGAGATTTCAGAAAACTTTGGATTGCACGTATTAACGCTGCAGTAAGAGCTGAAGGTTTGAACTATTCACAGTTCATCAACGGCTTAAACAAGGCTGACATCAAACTTAACCGTAAGGCTATCTCAAACATGGCTATTGAAGATAAAACATCTTTCTCAGCTTTGGTTGCACAAGTTAAGGTTGCATTAGCTAAATAATTAAGGAACTTTATCATATTAGGAGGTAATTTATGGCATCATTAACAGATCAAATAGAGCAACTTGCTCTGAGAACTAAAAAAGCTGCAACATTAATTACTATGCTCAGAAAGGAAAACACCGATCTCCAAGAAGAGAAAGATGCACTTCAGGCTGAATATAATAGATTACAGGCAGACTTTAATTTCGTCAAAACTCATAATGATGAGCTTGAAGAATCAATTTTGAAATATCAAGAACAAGAAGAATTGCTTACTCAAAGTATTTCTAGTTCCTTGGATGCTCTTGATGGTATCGAAGGTTTGGATGATATTGAATTCATTGACAATCAAACTGATGAATTAAATGCCGCAGAAAGTTTTACCACAGGTGAAGCTTTAGGTACTGATTCAGACGATTTAACTGACTCCTTAGATAAAGAATTAGATGATGATCCATTAGCACAAGGTGAACCTGATAAACAGACACCCGAAGATGATGACACCATTCCTGAATTTAATTAGCTCATAACTTTTTATACAAGTGAAAAGCCAATAAAGACGAACTCATATGAGTTCGTCTTTTATTTTATCTCAGGAAAATATTACCCTATGCACGCTACCCTTTCCTTGGTTTTCCACAACTTTTCTTCAAAGAAAGACTCGTAGGAATATACAATTTTACAGGAAAGAGAAACTTCTTATTAATGCGATCTTTCAAAATTGCAAGCGTCGCCCATGCAACATGAGGCATTTCAATTTTTACACTTGAAAGTGGTGGATTGAGAAACTTATCACTCGGAAGGTCATTAAACCCAATAACACTAATATGAGACGGAACCTCAATATGTTCATCACTCAGACGAGTGAGTACACCACTTGCCATGGTATCATTGGCTACCACGACAGCAGTAGGAAGCTCTGGGGAGAGAATCATTTTTTGGCATTGTCTCATCCCTTCTTGATAACTCAGCTTTTCTCCTTCAAAGATAAGCGATGGATCAAAAAGTCCTCTCTTTTTCATGAACGAAATATAGGCACTCTTTCTATGGTCTTCAACCGTAATCGTTAAATCTTCGCCAATATCACTAATAACCGTTCCACCGATAAAACCAATTTTTCGATGCCCTAACGACCAAAGATACTCCAATGCTTGATAGCTTCCTAATTCTGTATTAATGAGGATAGAATCGTACTGGTCAGCTTTAGGACTTGAATCAATAAAAACAATATTTTCACTAATTAAACCAAGTTTTTTAACATCATCAGAACCGAAACGACCAATTGCAATAATACCATCTGGCTTTTGGTTCACCGTAGAAATATAGGAACCATCCACTTTCACCAATTTATAGCTATTTATATGCTCTTGAGCAAGCAACTTTTCGACGGTCGTCATCAAATACAGATAGTAGGGATCTTCTATCAGGGAAGTGGCAACATACCAATCAACAATAGCAATGTTAAGCCGTCGGTTTTTCGTATTTTTATTCTTGCGTTCCTGCATAGAAACGTAGTCAAATTCTTCTGCAACCGATAAAACTCTCAGCTTTGTTTCATCTGAAACACGCAGAGTTTGGTCATGATTAAGTATTCTTGAAACGGTTGATGTGGAGACACCAGCTCTTTGTGCAATCTCTTTGATAGTAGCCATTAAGACCTACTCCTCACTTATTTATTCTGGAATTATCATACCATACTTCATCCCTTTTGCATATAAAAAGATTACTAAAAATAAGTATCAAAATGAATTATTATCGTACAATTAATAAAGTGAATATTTTTAGTTATCATTTAATTTTTTATAAGATAAAGTTTTATAAAATTAATATTAGGTAAACTATTTAAAAAACTTTTAGTAAACTTTTTTTCTTGACAGATGAATAAACCAGACACATAATAAAATACATGAGGAAAGGAAGAGAAATAAGGCCTCTTTTCTTTTCTCAAAAAAAGGAGAACAGATTATGAAAAAATTGGTATCTATTATGCTCACAGCTGCATTAATTGCAGTTCCAGCATTTGCTTCTGGTAGTAAGGAAACACCAGCAACACCTGTTGCAGAACAAGGGACAACAGCTTCCCCTGTTACCATTTGGTCTTGGGATCCAAACTTTAACATTCCCATCATGCAAAGTGCTATTGACAACTACAAAATGGAAAACCCTGATGTTAATTTCAATATTGTCGAAATGAGCAAGGCTGACTGTGAACAGAAACTCAATACAATCCTTGCTTCAGGAAGTAAAAAAGGCCTTCCTGACATTGTTCTTATTGAAGATTATAATGCACAAAAATATCTCAACTCATATCCTGGTAAATTTGCAGAATTAACCAATGAATTTGATTACAACACCTTTATTGACAACAAGACCAGCTATGGTATTGTTGATGGCAAAAACTACAGTGTACCTTTTGATAGTGGCGTTGCAGGTTTCTTCTATCGCCCATCCATGCTTAAAATGGCCGGAATAGCACCAGCAGATCTTGAGAACATTACCTGGGATCAATTCTGTGATCTCGCTGCTCAATACAAAGAAAAAACAGGCAACTACTTCTTTGCAAACTCAAAGAGTGACGGTGGCTTACTGAGAATCATGCTGCAAAGTAATGGCGATTGGTATTTCAATGAAGATGGTAGTGTAAATATTAAAAATAATGATTCTTTAGCAAATGCAATGCGCATTTACAAGAGATTTGAAACAGAAGATCTTTGCTACCCTACCACTGGTTGGACTGATTGGGTTGGCGCAATCAATGACGGAAAAGTTGCATCTATTACCTCTGGTTGTTGGATTATTGGTTCTATTAAAGCTGGAACCGATCAAAGTGGAGATTGGGCTCTCGCCCCTGTTCCTCGTCTCAGTGAAGAAGGCACAAATGCTTCAAATCTTGGCGGATCTTCATGGTATGTCATTAACGAAAGTGCAAACAAAGATGCTGCTATTAACTTCATGAAAGCCGAATATGGTGCGGATAATTCCTTCTATCAGGAAATCTTAACCAACAATGGTGCCATTGGTAGTTATAAACCTTCCTACACAGGTTCTGCTTACACAACAGGAGATAGCTTCTTTGGTGGACAGAAAGTATATGCAGATCTAGCTAATTATGCTCAGAAAATTCCTTCAATCAATGTCGGACAATATACCTATGAAGCAGATGCTGCAGTCATGGGAAATATGCAGAGTTATTATGATGGAACTGATCTCACTAAAGTGTTAGAGAGTATGAATGCTCAATTAACCAATCAGATTCAGTAAATTACATTGTAATACACACCTTACGTGGGGTTGGGACTAACCCAACCCCATATTCATCACAGGAGAAGACTCATGAGCTCTCATTTAAAATCAAACAAAACTGGCTGGTTCTTCATACTTCCCGTAGCGGTATTATTAGCCTGTTTTCTGCTTTACCCAATCATCTACTCACTTTATTTAACCCTTACTTCGACAAAAGGTATTGTGACAAATTTTGTAGGATTATCGAATTATACGAAGATGTTTCACGACCCAATGTTCTACAAAGCTCTGAGTAATACCTTCATCATCCTCCTTGTGCAAGTTCCCATTATGTTGATACTTGCCATCACCTTTGCCTCAATGCTAAACAATAAAGATATTAAGTTTCGAGGCTTTTTCCGCACAGCATTATTCCTTCCTTCCGTAACGTCTCTCATTGCATACGCCATTCTCTTTAAGATGATGTTTAGTTTTGATGGACTCGTCAACCAAGGACTTCTCGCTTTTCATTTTATTCAAACACCTATTCAATGGATGAATAACCCAGGAACAGCCATGTTTGTCTTGATCTTTGCAATGATTTGGCGATGGACCGGATATAATATGATTTTCTATTTGTCTGCCATGCAAAATATCAGTTCAGACCTGTATGAAGCAGCGTCGATAGATGGTGCTTCACGAAAGATAAGTTTCTTTAAAATTACCCTTCCTTTACTCAAACCAATGATTTTATTTACCACCGTCATGTCAACAATCGGTACCCTCCAATTATTTGATGAACCAATGAACTTTGCAGCTGGTGGTACAACCGCATCCATGGTAGGACCAGACAACTGCTTCCTCACCTTAAGTGTTTATATCTACAACCTCTGCTTCAAGTATTCACCACGATTTGGATATGCTTCAACAATTTCGTATGCAATCCTCGTGATTGTTGCCATTCTCTCATTCGCACAATTTAGAGTTTCTGAAGACAGCGAAGCAAAACTTGAAAGAAAAGCAAGGAGAAACAAATAATGAAAACTCAATCACCTGCGAAAGTAAAAAAGAATAATACTTTGACCTACATTGTATTAATTATCTCATCAATCTTCACCCTCTTCCCTTTCCTTTGGATTATCATAGGAACAACCAATACTTCAAGACAAATTATTAGTGGGAAATTATCACTTGGTGATCAACTGGGAATTAACCTAAAGAAACTCTTCATTGATAACAATATGAAAGGTGCACTATGGAATTCCCTTTTCATCGCAATCTTAACCGTCATCATTACCTTGATTATTACCTCGATGGCAGCATATGGATTCCAAATGTATAAAACTCGAAAGAAAGAAAAAATCTATGCTTTCTTCCTTCTTACCATGATGTTCCCTTTTGCTTCATTAATGATTCCTCTTTTCAAGATTATTACCAAAATTAATCTTCTTGATAACTTTGCCGCTATCATTATTGTTGCATCAGCATCAGTCTTTATGATTTTCTTCTTTCGACAAAGCTTTGTAAATTATCCAACCGATGTATTGCAAGCAGCCTACGTGGATGGAGCATCAGAATTACAAACATTCATCAGAATCTTTATTCCATCAATGAAAAGCACCTATGCAGCTGCAGCCATTTATATTTTTATGACAAGTTGGAATAATTATTTATGGCCTTTGATTGTCATACAATCAAATGAAAAAAAGACCACAACACTGTTGATTAGCTCGATGTCCAGTTCCTATACTCCTGATTATGGAGTTATCATGACCGGTATTGCCATAGCAACATTGCCAGTAATTATTATGTTCTTCAGTTTCCAAAAACAATTTGTTGAAGGAATGATGGGTTCAGTAAAACAATAAAGGATACATATATGTTTGATATGAGTTGGTTTTCTTCTTTAACACACTTCAATGAGGGCACAATAGCACCCTCTTCTACGTCCTACGATCAAAGAGACCACATCTCGCTCAATGGAACGTGGATCGTCCATACGTACAAGAATCTCGCAAGTGTTCCTTCCCTTATCTTTTCTGGTGTTGCACCCAAAGAAGAGGGAGCAACCATCACCGTTCCAAGTGTTTTGCAATTACAGGGCTTTGGTACTCCTCAGTATACCAACACCCAATATCCTTGGGATGGTAAAGAAAATGTACGTCCGCCACAAATTCCGCAAAAGGATAATCTGGTTGCCGTATACCAAAAGAAATTTGCCATAGAGAGTGAAGAGCGTATATACATCACCTTTGAAGGAGTTGAAAGCGCACTTGCCCTTTTTCTCAATGGAGAATTCGTAGGATATAAGGAAGATTCCTTCACCCCTTCAACCTTTGATCTTACTGATCATGCAAAATTAGGAATGAATCACCTCATGGCCATTGTTGTCCATTTTAGTACAGGAAGTTGGCTTGAAGATCAAGATTTTTGGCGTTTCTCAGGGATTTTCAGACCGGTCTATCTGACAAAACATCATGAATGTGAAATTACTGATATCTTTGTGAAAACAAAAGTAGCAGACTCTCTCGATGAAGGAAAAATCAATATTGAGCTGAAGGTCAAAGGAAAAGAAGCCCGTTTTGTCAACGTTAAACTCTCGCATGCTCAAGATTTATCATATAACATTGGTCAAGAAGATCTTATCTATACACCAAAAACTTATCCAATTACCTTGGGTAAATTTGAAATAACAGAAGGAATCAATACCCTTCCATCTCAAAGCATCAGAAACCCAAAACTCTGGAGTGCGGAAACACCTTTTCTCTATGGAATTGAGATTTCCCTTCTTGATGAAAAAGAACAGCTTCTCGATACAAAAGAAGAAGAATTTGGTTTGCGTCGTTTTGCCATTGACCAAAAAATCATGACAATAAATGGAAAAAGGATTATTTTCCATGGCATCAATCGTCATGAATTCTCTGCAGAAAAAGGAAGAGCCATTGGATATGAAGATATCAAAAATCAATTATTTCTCCTCAAGAGAAATAATATCAATGCTATTCGAACCAGTCATTATCCCAACCAAGAAATGTTCTATCGCCTAGCCGACCGCATGGGCTTCTATGTTATTGATGAAACCAATTTGGAAACACATGGAACAGGAATAGATTCCCAAGGAAAAGAAAAGAAGGATGAATCGGTCATTCCAGGGAGCCATGAAGAGTGGAAACCCCTTGTCATGGATAGAGCGCGCAATATGGTACAACGTGATAAAAATCATCCATCCATTCTCTTTTGGTCCTGTGGAAATGAAAGCTTTGATGGCAGTGTTATCATGGATGAAAGCAACTACTTCAGAAGTTTAGATGATGGAAGACTGATCCATTATGAAAATGTCAGAATTGATTCACCCTACAAAGCTATCAGCGATATTGAAAGTCAAATGTACACAAAACCTGCAGATATTGCACATTTTTTAACACAGCATACGGAAAGACCTTTTATTCTTTGTGAATACAACCACGCAATGGGAAATTCCTGTGGTGGCTTAAAACTCTATACAGATTTAGAAGATACCATCGATCAATATCAAGGCGGATTTATCTGGGATTTTATGGACCAAGCAGTAACCTTTTCCGATGGAGCAGTTCACTCAGGACTGGATGGCATCTATCCAACAGACATGGATTTTTGTTGTAATGGCGTGTTTTTTTCCGACAAACCTGAAATCAGTGCAAAGGCACATGAAGTCAAAAAACTCTATGCTCCCCTTGCCATTACCATCCACAAAGATTGCATTCTCATTAAAAACAAACAACTCTTTGCTGATACCTCAGACTTAATTCTGCAAATTAACTATCTCAAAAATGGGAATCTTTTGACAAGCGAAAAAATGAGCTTAGGCCCTATCAGTCCAAATCAAGAAAAACAATTTCCTCTGTATGATTATAGTAATTGGAGAAAAGAAGAAGAAATCGTCGTCAATGCGCATATTATAAAAACAACAGAAAAACCATGGTTTCCCCCCTCATTTCATTATCGTGTCTGCTTCAAAATCACTCAATAATGAAGAGCAAAAGAATCCTCTTTTTACCCCATTACTCGATACAGAAAAAATTCCCATTATTGATGGCAAAGATAATTTTGGAGCGCAATCAAAAGATGCTCAATTTTTGGTCAATAAAATATTTTTTGGGTCTCTTGTGGGAATTCTTCACTCCGACAAAAATCTCATCAAAACTCCGATAAACATTGAGACGTGGAGAGCCCCAATTTCAAATGAAATGGCCAATGGCTCATCTATGAGATGGAGAGCATACAAAACAGCATCTCTTTACAAAAGAGTGGTGGATTTTGGATTACACAATAAGGATTGTTATGCGGTCATCGATATGAATGGGTTGCAAGTGAAACTCACAATGAGCTTTTCCGCTGCCAATAAAATAATGATTGAAACAGAAATTATGAATAGAGATCGCAAAATCTACTCTGCTGATATGCCTTGTTTTGGTCTTTCTTTCGGATTAGATGCCCTCTATGATACCATACGCTACTATGGCAATATCAACGGAGAGGCTTATGCAGATAGAAAGGAATCGTGCATTATCGGACGAGCATGTGAAAAGGTGGAAGACCAAGGACTCCCCTATATTCGCCCACAAGAGACAGGCAATAAAACAGACATGCGCTGTTTAGCTATTGTCAATAAAGAAGGAAAAGGATTAAGGATTACCACCGATACCATCTTTGAAGCTTCCGTATTAAAATGGAGTTGCCATGAATTAGAAAATGCGTGGCACCAAAGTGACCTCCCTCACCATTCCTACAATATCGTACGTATCCTTCATGGCAGTTGCGGTATTGGTGGAGACGATACCTGGGGCGCTCCTGTACATAAAGAGTATTTATACTATGGACCACAGGCAAAGTGGCGCGTCATGATTGAACTCATATAAAGGTATTATTCATACTCTGTAGGAGACCATCCTACAGAGTATGAACTTTCATGGAGCAAAAGGAAGAGCACCAAAGCAAACAAAAGTGCTCGTATGCACCCATCACATCAATCACGTGCAAGCAGTTTGATCAGAAACATATTGATAAAAATGAGAGAAAAGAATATTGAGCTTTCTTTGCAAACAAATTGGCAAAGAACCGTCAATCCATGCAGTTTCTTCACACTTCTACACAATAAGAAATGTACTTTTTTTAAATGCTCCTCAAATGCAACAACGAGAAAACCTGCTCAAATGAACCCTCTTTCACAAGCGCAATGCGTGTAAATACCGATAAAAGCAGCTCAAAATTTGGTAAAAACACCCATTTTATCTGATGAACCATCAATAATTACTATAAAGCTTTGCTTTTTACATAAAATTTTAAAAAACACGTTGAATCTTTTCTATAAAACCCTTACATTTCCTTACGCACCTCACCAAAAGGTGTTCATCTCAACATATATCAATTTCAGTTTAATACTATGAAACAGTATTGAAATGATGTATAGTTAAGTTAGTAAGGGTAACACCCTGAAGATAATTTAGTTTATTTGTGGTACGGGATTGAGACTCTAGTCTCTTGGCTCAAACAACATTTTTGGGTAACGGCATAGTGAATCTGCAGTGATCTTTCCTTCGGGTTAGAACAGAATGAGACACCAACTGGTTTCCCACTTGAACCTAAAGGTTCAAGAGCTTGTCTCATCCCCTACCACTTTTCTTTCAATCTATTCAAGGATAAAATTATGGATAAACAAAAAGAACATTTAAAGGGAATCGTATACATTTCCTTACCTGCAAAAATGGAACAAGATATTGGAAAATTACATATCAATCCATCAATACCTCTTCCTGTACAACTACCTGAAGGACAATCTGAGATAGATGAAAAAGGCATCACGATTGAAATGATCGTAGCCGCTATGATTAAAATCATTGCATGGCAACCCGAAAACAAATTCTATGAATATTACAAAGAATTTACCCTTCTCTCTCAGCCAAATTGTGTCGAAGAATTAAATATTGCAGCTATTGCAAAAGAAAATGCTAAAGACTTTGATTTTAGTGAAGAACTTTTCTTAGCAGTAACCCATCTTCTTCCTCAGAGTGCAACCTTTATTAATTTAGCAACACACTATTCAACTCGTGCCACTAAATTTCAAGATGACGGAGATTTTACTTCATCAGATTTATACCAGCAGAAAGCTTTAGATACACTGAAAGAAGGAATCGAGAATTTCCCTGAAGATCCAAACCTCCTGTGTGAGATTGGATATTTTCATGTCTATCAAAACAACATTGATACGGCGAGAGATTATCTTGAAAAATTCCTTGAAGTTGCTGACAAAGATGATAAAAGAAAAGAACATGTCAATCATTTACTTTCCGATATTCACACCAAAATTAGTAGCAATACCAAACTGATGCAAAGTTATGATGAAATTCAACTCTGTCATGAAGACAAAGCTATTGCATTGATTAATGACTATCTCAAAGAAGATCCAAAACTTTGGAATGCTTACTTCCTCAAGGGTTGGGCTTTAAGAAGAATGACAAAATATAAAGAAGCTCAAGAGAACTTCTATAAATGTCTTGAACTTGGTGAAAAATCAGGTGAAATTTATAATGAACTTGCTATTTGTACCCTTGAATGTGGGGAAAGAGAGCTTGCAAAAACATACTTAAATACCGCAATTGATTTGGATAGAGATAATGTTAAACTCCTTTCAAACCTTGCATACCTCTGTCTCAAAGACGGCGAATATGATGAAGCTCGAAAGTTGTTAGAAAATGCAAGAGCTGTTGACCAAAAGGACCCTGTAGTTTTACAGTTAAGCAAAGATTATTGTGCTAAAACTGGTGATACTTTAGGGGCACCAATCATTGAAGAAGTCGTCGATGATGAAACACTCAAGCAAGCAGAAAAGCTGAGCCATCACCACCATGATCATGAGCACGAGGGAGAAGAAGTGTAATGAGTTCTTTCATCAGTACGAGTGCTGAAGAAACAGCAGAGCTTGGCGTTAAAATTGGAAACGCTTGTAAAGCAGGAACAGTCATATCCTTACGAGGAAGTCTGGGAGCTGGAAAAACAGTTATCGCAAAAGGTATTGCAAAAAGTCTCGGAATTGAAGAAGCAATTGTCAGTCCTACCTTTACCATTATTCAAGAATATCAAGGACGTCTGCCTTTATATCATATGGATCTCTATAGATTATCAGGTGATGATGAATTTGAAATGATTGGTGGTGAAGAAATGCTCTATGGTGATGGTATCACTTTAATTGAATGGTCAGAAAAAATTGATGACATGCTTCCTGAAAATACCATTTTTATTTCTTTAGAAATTAAAGAAGATCAATCAAGAGTAATAGATATAAAAGGGTTGGAATTATGAACATATTAGCAGCAGACACAAGTACTCCTATCATGAATCTCGCACTTGTAACCGATAATG
>Ga0172378_10002759_pt1 | contig 16503 bp, 13 predicted proteins | sample GrowelOW332metaG_FD_119755 | JGI IMG/M metagenome (GOLD analysis project Ga0172378, IMG submission 119755) | Groundwater microbial communities from an aquifer near a municipal landfill in Southern Ontario, Canada - Pumphouse #3_1 metaG | ecosystem: Environmental > Aquatic > Deep subsurface >... | reverse complement strand
TGCAAGCCGTGCTGCAATGCGCGGCGGACTTGAACCGGAAACGGCGTATTCGCTCAGCGACAGTTATATTCAGGAAATCGAAGAACTTCATACAGTCGACAGCCTGGACCAGCTGATGCGCCATGCCGAATATCAGTATACACAGATGGTTCATGAAATACGTGAACGGCGGAACGAAACCCGGAGACGGATTCAGAACGGCCGGACGAATCCGAAAGTTGACGAATGCCGCAGCTATATAGTTTCTCATCTGCACGACAGGCTGTCGGTGAGTGGTATAGCGGAAAAACTGAAAATGAATGCTAATTATCTGTCCGAACTGTTTGCTGCACAGGAACAGATTTCTGTTTCCGGTTTTATCCTGCAGGAGCGCATACGTGTCGCACGTGACCTGCTGCTGTATTCCGATTATTCATGCGGGGATATAGCTGAATACCTGTGCTTTACTTCGCAGAGTTATTTCGGCCGGCGGTTCAAAGAGTTTACGGGCATGACACCGAAGACATACCGCGACAGGTACGGCAGAAAAAAACTTCAATAAGATTTTTCAGAAACGGCCTGACAGTGTAATCATAAAATAATTGTATTCTGACGTTATTATTTAAAATTCTGGAATATGGTGATAGTTATTACCCTGAAAACCTACTGGAAAATGAATAAATTTCTTGACAGCTGGAGAAAACGGATTTACACTTATCTTGTAATAAAGAGTAAACGTTTACTCTTTAACAGGAAAAAAATGAATAATATAACAATAAAAGATGTAGCGAGACGGTGTGGTGTATCAATTGCTACAATTTCGCGTGTAATTAATAAGAGTTCTGTAGGGGTAAGCAAAGAGACTGCAGAACGGGTTATGAAGATGATAAAAAAAATGGATTATCAACCTAATCAGATGGCCAGAAGCATGGTAACTCAGAAGACGGATTCTATTGGATTAATACTTCCTGATATATGTAATCCTTTTTTTTCAGAACTTGCCCGGGGTGTAGAAGATACTTGCAATAAATATTCATTTTCATGCCTGTTGTGTAACACTGATGGTAAAATTGATAAAGAGACATCATATATTGAATTACTAGGCGGAAAAGTTATCGGAGGAGCGCTTTTTACTACGCAGAATACGATAGAAGATAATCCTGCCTTTTCGATTCTTCAGAAGAGAAAAATCCCTTTCTGTTTTATTGAACGATATGTTTCGCGCCTGGATACTGTACCGGGAGTTTATTTTGATAACTTTAATGGGGCCAGATTAATTACAGAATATCTGCTGGAGAAAAATCATACTCATATAGCTTTCATTTCCGGACCTTTATCAACATATAACGCACAAAAAAGACTGGAGGGATTCAAATATGCACTATCAATAAAAAACATATCCTTTAATCAAACCCTTTTTTATGAATCGGATTATAAATATGACGGCGGTTATACGGCTATGAATGAACTTTTCAAAAGGAATGCAGTTTTTTCTGCGGTCTTTGCTGCGAATGATCTTATGGCTCTGGGTGCCCTGCAAAGTATTGAAGAACACGGCTTTCATGTACCGAAGGATTATTCCATTGTAGGTTTTGATAATATCGTTTATCCGAAAGTTCTGAAACCAATGATTACTACTATAGAAATTCCTGCATACAAGTTGGGAGCTGCAGCAGCTTCCATGCTGATTTCCCATTTAAAAACCGGCTCTCTGGAACAACCGAAAATAACTTTTAAACCTGTATTGGTTGATAAAGGAAGTGTCAGAAAAATAAATTAATTATTTATTTAGAATAATACGTTCACTCTGTCATATAGAGTAAACGTTTACTCTATTCAGGAGGATTACATGTTGAATGCTATTTCATTAAAGAAACGAAAAGCAGCTTCCTTTCAGGAAGGTGGAGTACTGCTTGCCCTGGTTTTTATTTTTATTATGTTTTCGTGTCTGTCTCCGTATTTTTTTAATATGAATAATTTTATTAATATTATACGGCAGATATCATTACTCGGTATTATTTCGATGGGAATGACAATGGTTATTGCCTGCGGAGAAATTGATCTGTCTGTCGGTTCAATATACGGGGCAAGTGCAATTTTATGCGGCATGATGATGATTAATGGATTTGGAATTATTGCGTCACTTGTTGTATCTCTTCTTGTCGGCGGTTTATTCGGCTTTATAAACGGCGTTCTTGTAACCTATGGAAGAATTCCTTCTATGATTGTGACACTCGGAATGATGAATGTAGCCAGGGGATTTGCTCTTATTATCAGTAACGGCAGAATCATAAATCTTTCGGCCAGAACGGTTTCCAGTCCATATTTAAATGCATTTATGTTTCTTGGACAGGGGCATATATTTGATATTCCTGTGATGACTGTTGTTTTTATTTTGATAACACTTGTTTCTATTATTGTTTTTCATAAGTCTCTGCTCGGATTTCATATGAAAGCTGTCGGGGGAAATGCCGGTGCAGCGCGGGCTTCCGGAATAAATGATAAATGGGTAAAAATATGGGCTTTCACCTTTATGGGACTTTTTTCCGCAGTGGCCGGAATTCTGAATATTGCTTTTTTGTCGAATGTTCAGGGAACAAGCGGACAGGGAATGGAAATGAATGCAATCGCGGCCGTCATTATAGGTGGTACTTCATTATCCGGTGGTGAAGGCAGCGTTATAGGAACACTAATAGGAATCTTTATCATCGGTGTTCTTAATAACGGAATTGTGCTTCTTGGAATATCTCCCTTCTGGCAGACACTGATTATTGGTATGGTCATTATTATTGCAGTGGCAGTAGATACATGGGTAAAGAAAGGCAGAAAATGAAACAGATAATTGAATTCAGAAATATTACGAAATATTTTCCGGGTGTCGTTGCATTACGGTCTGTAAATTTTTCAATAGAAGGCGGTTCAATTCATGCACTCGTTGGAGAAAATGGTGCAGGTAAATCTACTCTTATGAACATTCTCGGTGGAGAGTTCGTACCGGATTCAGGAACAGTCTGTCTTAACGGAATTCCTGTCTGTATAAAAAATCCTGCAGAATCGCTCCGGCTGGGAATTGGTATTGTGCATCAGGAGTTGAATCTTTGTCCCAATCTGACTATTACAGAGAACATTTATCTTGGCAGAGAAAAAGATAAAAGTGGAAAAGTATGCTGGCAGGAACTTGATAAAAAGTCAGCTGCATTATTGAAGCGGCTGGGTGTCGATTTTGATCCAAAAACAAAGATACGTAACCTGAGCCTTGCGGCACAGCAGCTTATAGAAATAGCAAGGGCAATCAGCTATGACGCAGAAATATTAATAATGGATGAACCTACTTCTGCTTTAACGATAAACGAATCAGAAAAATTGTTCGGCATTATTCAGAGTCTGAAGGAGGCCGGAAAAACAATTATCTATATATCCCATCGTATGGAAGAAGTATTCCGCATTTCAGATAAGATATCGATTCTGAGAGATGGGGAATATCTGGGTACATATGCCCGTGGTGAAATTACACACGATAAAATCATAAAGTTGATTGCAGGTAAAGAACTTTCTTCTGAAATAGTAGAGAGAAAGAAAGAAAGCAGAACATATAAGGAGCCTGTTTTACAGGTAAAGAATTTATGCAGACCTGGATTTTTCAACGGACTGGATTTTAATTTATATCCGCAGGAGATTCTGGGTATATATGGACTGCAGGGAGCAGGAAGAACAGAGTTGCTGGAGACTTTGTTCGGTCTGGCTCCTTCCTGGTCGGGCGAAATATGGCTGAATGGTAAACAGCTCAAAAACCGTAATCCTGCGGACGCAATACGGAACGGTTTTGCAATGGTACCGGAAAACCGTCTGAGAAACGGAATTTTTTCAAAGATGAGCATTACAGAAAATATGAACTGTTGTTCCGGTATCCCGATATGCCGTGCAGGAGGGCTTCTTAATATGAAAAAGATGGTCCGGAACTGTTCTGATGCTGCGGATAAATTTTCAATAAAAATCGCCTGTCAGAACGAAAAAATCAAAAATCTGAGCGGAGGAAATCAGCAGAAAGTTGTTATTGCAAAATGGATTGCAGCATCTCCTGATATTCTGATGATAGACGAACCAACACGGGGTATAGATGTGGGAGCAAAGGCCCAGATATACCGCATTCTAAGAAAATTAAGTTCGGAAGGTCTCTCTGTTATTATGGTTTCTTCTGAACTGTCGGAAGTCTTGTCACAGTGTGACCGTATTCTGGTAATGAAAGGTGGGTGCTTTGTTTCTGAATTAACGGGAAACAATGCTACAAAAGAAAAAATAATTGCAGCTGCAATTTGAATCTGTGCAGAAACTGCAGATCTGCCGGATCATTTTATTTAATAGGAGGTTCTTATGAGTTACAGGAAAATGGGTCTTGGTATTTTGCTGTCCATTTTGTCTCTGAATCTGGCGTTTGGCTTTGGATGGTCAAAAAAGAAGACGATGAACCAGCATAAGTTACGGTTTGTCGTCATATATCAGGATACGTCTCTCGAGTTTGGACAGGTAATCAAGAAAGGCGCTCTTGCCGCAGGTAAAGAACTTGGCGTAGATGTTGATTTTGAAGGTCCTATCGGTATAAAAGTTGATGAACAGGTTGCGGATGTTGAAAATGCAATTACGATGAAAGTTGACGGTATTGCAATTTCAAATGTAAACGGTCAGGCATTAAATCCTGTTATTGACAAAGCAATAGGAACAGGAATTCCAACAGTTACATTCAACAGTGATGCAGACGGATCAAAACGGCAGGCATTTTTCGGACAGAGCCTTGTTAATTCAGGCCGCGTTCAGGGCAGGATGATTGAAAAGTACATGGGGCCGAAAGGCAAAGTCCTTATCATAACGGGAGAAGCAGCAGCTTCCTGGTCGCAGCAGCGGGAACAGGGTGTCCGGGAAGCTCTTTCTGAATATCCGGATATTAAGATACTCACTACTGTCAGTACCGGCTGGGAAGAACAGGCGCAGTATGCAGCAATAGAGAATGCTTTGCTGGCTAATCCTGATATTACCGGTATTGCAACACTCGATGCGGCGACAACACCTGCCACCGGTATAGCGCTCCAGAGATTAAAAATGAAGAATATTGCACATGTAGGTCATGATCTTGCAGCGCAGACACTGGACAATATTAAGGCCGGCTATACAAAAGCTTCTCTGAGTCAGAATCCCTATAACCAGGGGTACCTGCCAGTAAAAGCACTGTACGACTACATAGTTAATAAAAAAGAACTTAAAAATGTCGATACGGGTATTTTACCGGTAGATGCCGGCAATATAGATGAATATCTGAAAAAACTGGCAGACGGGGAACCGATAGGTTGATTTATCAAGAGGGGACTGTTACTGGATCAAGTCTCAGTCCCCTGCAGCAAAAACAGGTTTACTTATGGATACACAAAAAAAGAATAAAATATTTGTACTGGGAAGTTATGCTGCAGGAATGACTGCTGCATGCGAAAAATTTCCCATGACTGGTCAGACAGTCCGCGGTCTTGATTTCCAGATATTATATGGAGGAAAGGGTTCGAATCAGGCAGTTGCGGCAGCAAGACTTGGGGGACAAGTTACGTTCTGCACATGTATAGGATGTGACTCTCTTGGTGATGATGCTGTTAAGCTGTTTGCCCGTGAAGGATTAAATACAGACTATATAAAACGTACGAATAAAAGTACTACGGGTGTAGGCATTGTTATGCTGGACAGGAAAGGTAACAACGAAATAGTTATCTGTCTTGGTGCCAATGACATGTTTACTGAGGATGATGTTGACAATCTGGAAAACGCAATAGCAGAAAGTGATATTCTCCTTATTCAGCTGGAATTTAATCTTCCTGCAATAATAAGAGCTGTTGAGCTGGCATATAAACATCATGTAAAAATCATTCTTAATCCGGCTCCTTATCAGCAGTTACCCGACTCTGTTCTGGAAAAAGTGTCACTGATGACACCGAACGAAACAGAGGCACAGGAGATGGCTGGTACATCGTCATTTACTATGACAGTTCCCGGATTATTATTCAGCAGATATCACTGTCCTGTAGTGGTAACGCTTGGATCAAAAGGATCATATATCAAAACAACGGATTTTGAAGGAATGGTTCCGCCTTATCCGCTTGATCCCGTTGATACTACCGGTGCAGGCGATACATTTAACGGTGCACTTGCAGTTGCGGTAAGTGAAGGGCAGTCTTTGCAGGATGCAGTATGGTTTGCAACAAAAGCCGCAGCCATTTCAGTAACAAAGAAAGGCGTAGTGGAAGCAATACCAACAAGAAAAGAGGTAGACGATTTGAAAGAGGTTGAGAAATGAAAAAAAGCAGAATTTTGAATAAATATCTGAATGAAGCAATTGCGGATATGGGACATGGGGACATCATTATAATTTCGGATGCAGGTTTTCCGATTGATGACGACAGGAAAAGAATTGATCTGGCGCTTGAAGCTGATAAACCGGGAATCATAGAAATTCTGGATCTTGTTATGAGTGATTTTATCTATGAACGCTGCATAGTTGCAGAAGAACAGCAGAAATATAATCCGGAACATTACAAGCGTGTTGTTTCTATGTGCAGCCGGTGTAATGTTGAAACAATTCCTCATGAACAGCTTATAAAAACATATCCTTCTGCTGCAAAATATATTGTAAGAACGGGAGGTTTTGAACCATGGGGGAATGTTATTCTGTATTCGGGAGTAGATGCTCCCGTATGGTTTAAGAAACCGGGAGCAATAGCCCCCGATTATTATGAGAAACGTGTTTCATATCACGAATAAAAAGAAAATACTACAGGAGAAAAAAATGAGAATTTGTTGTGCATATGCTGTAAAAGCACCTACAGGATTAAGCTGGCCGGGAATACTGCAGAATTATCAGAAACGGACAGAAGAAATCAGTACATGGCTCAAAAACGAAATTACGGATTCAGATGTGACCTTTGTTAATAAAATAGTTTCCGCGGAAACTACCGACGAAGAATTACTTGAGATCACACAATTTGATGGTGTACTTGTTTTTCTGCTGGCGCATGGAACAGGGATAGGACAGAGGCTTGTGTCAAAGATGCGGCATGGGCTTATTATTGATGATCCGTTCGGCGGTTCCGGAGATCTGATACGTATTTCAGGAATAATCCATAAAGAAAAATATCCGGTACAGACGGTAGGAACACAGGATATGGAAGCTTTACTCCACAAAATACGTGTTTATCTTGCGGTACCACGGATTGCCGGCAGCAGAATTCTTGTATTTAAGAATTTTGAAAAAATGACTCCGGTAAAAGAGGCTGAAATGGTACGTTCTATTGGGACCGGAAGTACAATGAAGCGTTACCGTGCAGGAAAAGCCGGATTTGATGAAACTGTCAGACAAATAAAAGATACGTTCTCTATTGATGTTGTTATGAAAGATCTTAAAGCGTTGAAACAGTATATGAGCGGAGCGGATGAAGAAAAAGCAAAACAGTATGCAGAAAAGTGGACTGCAAACGCTGAGAAAGTTGTTGAACCGTCATCCAGTGATATTCTTGCAGCTGCGAAAATGTATCTGGCCCTTACTGAAGCTAAAAAAGAGACACATGCTGATGTTGTAAGCATTGACTGTATTCTGATGTTTTTTGCATACGATATGGGTGTATATCCGTGCCTGAGCTTCTTTGAAATGAACAACAATGGTGAAATAGGTATCTGCGAGGGTGATCTTGATTCTGCAATCTCAAGTCTGATTATACAGAAAATATCAGGCAGGCCGGGATTTGTTTCGGATCCGTTTGTTGATACCGAAAAAAATCAGATTACGTACGCTCACTGCGTCGCGTCAGCAAAACCGTTTGGACCTAAGACAAGCCCCTATCCGTACCGGATACGGACGCATTCCGAAGATGAATCCAGTGCAGCTGTTCAGGTTATGCTGCCTGCCGGCTATCCGGTTACGACAATAAAGATCAGTGCAGCTAATAAAGCAATGAGCATACACAGCGGAGAATCGATAGGGAATATTGATACTGCCAGCGGCTGTAGAACAAAACTTGTCGCAAAAATACCGTCAAGCAGAATCCTGCTGAATAACTGGCATAATGAATTATTCAGCTGGCACCGGGTTACCGTATATGGAGATTATCGCAATGACTTCATGGATATTGCACAGTATTTCAACTTGAAAGTATATGAAGAAGATAAGGAAAACTGCAATTAAAAAAATATAACAGAACGCAGTAAAATTATGCGTCCAGGGACCTGCTGATTAAAAACCGGAAATGTGATCAGCTGGTCCCTGTCGTTTTTAAATTCGTTATTTATACAGCAGGAAAATTGCCGGTACTTTGTTCAGGCTGGGCAGCGCTGTTTTTTTCCACTGTGCGACGGTCCTTGTGTGAATATATTCTTCCGGGCACGTGATTCCTGCTGCAATACACAATTTTGTTTCGGGGCGCAATGCGGACAGGATCGTCTCTATCATTTTTGCGTTCCGGTACGGCGTCTCTATGAACAGCTGCGTCTGGTTTTCCTTATATACGCGGGACTCCAGCTGTTTAAGTTTCTGTGCGCGTTCCGCAGGTTTTACCGGGAGGTATCCGTTGAACGCAAAGCTCTGTCCGTTAAAACCGCTGCCCATGACGGCCATAATGATTGACGACGGCCCGACGAGCGGAATGACGCGGAGGTTCTGCTTCTGCGCAATTGCCACGACGGCCGCTCCCGGATCCGCAACCGCAGGGCATCCCGCTTCGGAAATCACGCCCATCGCACTGCCGTTTTTGAGCGGGTCAAGATAGTTTCCGATCTGCGTCACGTCCGTGTGTTCACTGAGTTCGTAGAACGTGAGTGTGCCGATGTCTATATCCTTATCAACTTTTTTAAGAAAACGTCGTGCAGAACGTACGTTTTCTACAATGAAATATTTGATTTGTACGATAATATCGTGATTATACGAAGGCAGAACAAGATTCGTGTCCGTATCGCCGAGCGTCGACGGCAGTAAATAAAGTGCTTTTTCCATCAGTTAAACCTTTTATAAAAAGTAATGGAAAAACAGGATTAACGCAAGTGAAAGGCGTCCTGTCATTTTAATATTTCAGGATGCTGTCTGACGAAAATTTCAGCGATATGCCTGTTTACGGCACCGGCATTTTGAAAATCAACTTTTTCCTGAAGCGGGTCGACCGGAAAAATATAATTTTTCCGGCCTTTTGCATAAAATACTGTTTCTCTGAGGTAAACTCGTCCGGTCGAAATCAGATTCATGTGGTAGTTTTTTGCTGTTTTCCTGATCCCGGGGTCCAGCTTGATTTGCGTTTCAATCTCTTCCAGCACATCTGATTCAGTCCGGCTGACAGGACAAATACTGTCGTCATCAGCATCTGTCCTGTTTATGCTCACTTCCGTGAGTCGTTGTCCGGACAGTACTGCGATGTCACGGCTTGTACAGCTGCAGATGAAGGTATATTTTTCCTTTGTCTGCACAATTTCATATACTGCAGACAGGTAGGGAAGGTATACTGTTTCACCTTCATAGAGTATTGTTTTTCCGTATTTCACTACAGCCGGCAGAGTCCTCATAAAATCAGTCAGTATTTTCAAAGGTTCTCTGCCGGCTTTTTCATTCACAATATACGTAATTTCCATTTTCCGTACGGTTTAAATCAGTACAAGCAGAATACACTGGACAATGAAGAATCCGATCAGCACATAACTGATACGGTCAATTTTTCCAGGTATGACGTAGTATCCTTCGTTGTCTTTTTCCTCAATTTTTCCTGCGGCTGCAAGCTGTGTTATATACCCTATGGTAAGTTTACTGCCTGTTGCCGTCTCAAAACTGAATTCATCGTTTGTGATGTCTGCCGTTTTATCTTTCTTTGTGGTAAGAATACTGACGATATATCCGACGGTAAAAGCCACAAGAAATCCGAAGAAATTCCACCACAAAGATCCGACATTGGTTCCGAGGAACAGAAACAGATCAAATACAAGACCCGCAATGACGGCACTGATGCATCCTTTTTCATTTCCTTTTCTGCAGAATACTGCAAGTACGAATGCACTCAGCATGCATGGATAAAACAGCGGTCCGATAGTGTTAATGATATCAAGTACTCCGCCGAGATTTCCCAGAAACAGCGCTATTACCGTGGCAAAAACACCCCAGAACAATGTCATTACCCGCGACATCTTAAGACATTCTGCATCGTCGGCTTTTGGATTGATTTTTTTGTAAAAATCATTAACGCTGACGGTTGCCAGAGAGTTGAGCGCAGAATCAAGACTGGACATACCTGCTGCAAATACGCCGGCGGTAATCAGACCTGCAATACCGGTTGGAAGATATTTTGAAATGAATGTCAGCATGACATAATCAGAGTTGTCGAATTTTTTTCCCTGTGTCAGAGAATACAGACAGATACCGGCAAACAGGAACAGGAATGTCTGTACAGGTACTATAAAACCGGCAAAGGCAAGTGAAAGTTTTGATTCACGGATGTTTTTTGCAGTCAGTACACGCTGTATCTGGCTCTGGTCCGTACCGATATATGTCAGGTACAGAAAACCTGAACCGAGGAGTCCGCCCCAGAATGTGTAAGAATCTTTCAGTGAAAATGAAAAATTAAGTTTGGAAAGCATGTTATGTGCTGCCGCATTTTCCAGAATTGTTCTGAATCCGCCTTCCCGTACTGCAGGAATGAAGATTGCCAGAAGTACGCCTGCCCAGATTATGAACATCTGCACAACATCAGTCCATATGACTGCCGAAATTCCGCCGAAAAAAGTGTAAATAATTGCGATTACACCCATGAGGATTATTGCCGTTTTCGTGTTCATGCCGGTTATCATCGACAGTGCCAGTGCCGGTGCAAACAGAACTACCGCTGTCTGTAAACCACGCGAAAGCAGAAAGATTCCTGCCAGAAGTTTTCGTGACTTTGCACCGAACCTTTTTTCCAGATATTCATAGACACTGACTACTTTCGTATTGTAAAAAAACGGTACAAAGGTTGTCATCAGAATTGCCATTACAATCGGAAACTGGAATGTGAACGTCAGCCGCTTTAAACCGCTTGTATATCCCCATCCCGGCATTCCGATAAAAGAAACTGCAGAGCACTGTGTTGCCATAACCGACAGGCCTATTGCCCACCATGGTATTTTTCTACCTCCCAGAAAATAATCTTCTGTCGAATTGTTTGTTTTTCCGGCCCGTGATCCCAGGTACAGCATTGCCCCAAAATACACAATCAGTACAATCCAGTTTACCATTCCGAAACTACCCATTTTCATGCCTCCTTATAAACAGGTTTTTTGCTGTGCGTCCAGGTAATCAATATGCACTTTCTGCAGCGAACAGATCAGCATACCGGTTGCCTTTTATAAATACGGGAATAATATCAACCGGTGCCGGTGTCTGGAGCGTCTGATTTCCCGTTATTTTTTTCTTTGTATTCATATTGATCCAGCTGCCTTCCGGCAGGTAGACCTTTCTTGTCGTCTGTCCTTTTTCCAGTACCGGCGATACAAGAATATCCGGACCGAACATGTATTCGTCCTCTGTCTCCCACGCCGTTCTGTCCGACGGATAATCGTAAAACAGCGGCCGCATTACCGGTGTCCCCTTTTCATGAGCCGCTTTCATCTGTTCCATGATATACGGCCTGAGACTTTCCCTGAGCAGTGTGTATTTTTTCAGGATCCGGTATACGTCTTCACCGAACGACCACAACTCATTCGGCGAACCGCTGGTATATTTCCAGCTGCCAGCGTCTCCTGCCGTAAACTGCCTGCCGTCCATGGAGATGATTTTTGGTTCTCTGAACCCGTGCATCCGCAGCACCGGACAGAACGCCGCAAATTCAAACCACCGTACCAGACATTCCCGGAATTCCGCTGATTCAGCATTTCCTCCGTGAAATCCGCCGATATCTGTGGTCCACCAGGGCATCCCGGAAAGTCCCATGCTCATGCCTGCATATATCTGATTTTTCAGTGAATCAAAATCCGATGCGATATCCCCCGTCCATACAAGTGCACCGTATTTCTGAGATCCGGCCCATGCACAGCGGCAGAGGCTCAGAATGTTTTCGTCTCCTTCCTGTTTCCTGCCTTCGTATACCATTTTCGTAAATTCCTTCGGATATACGTTCCCTGCTTCCAGATCGGTTCCGGCACTCAGCCGGTAATTCCGGTATTCATATCCGGATACCTCCGGTTCGCACTCGTCAAGCCAGAACAGGTGGATTCCCTTTTTATAGTAATTTTCGCGTAATCTACTCCAGACAAATTTCTGCGCATCACGATTCGTTGCGTCGAAATACGTGTCTTTGTTTTTTATGCCGAGCCTTGGTCCCATTTCCGTGCGGATCAGATACCCGGCTTCTTCCAGATACCGGAAGTTTTCGCTCCCTTCCTCTACTGTCGGCCAGACCGATACCATTACTTCAATTCCCATTTCATGCAGTTCGGCAGTCATTGCTGCCGGATCAGGCCAGAGTTCCGGATCAAATTTCCAGTCTCCCTGCGCAGTCCAGTGGAAAAAGTCAATGACAATCACCGAAAGCGGAATATTCCGTTTTTTATATTCACGTGCAACATCCAGAACCTCTTTCTGAGACCTGTAGCGGAGCTTACTCTGCCAGAGCCCCGATGCATATGACGGCATCATCGGTACTTTTCCAGTTACGTCTGCATATTTTTCCACGATTTCAGCCGGTGTATTTCCTGCAGTAATCCAGTAGTCGATCTGTCTGGAAGATTCGGCGACCCATTCGGTAACGTTTTTTCCGAACGTCGCTTTCCCGATTGCCGGATTATTCCACAGAAAACCGTATCCCCTGCCGGACAGAACAAACGGAATACTGATCTGGGAATTCCGCTGGCTTAATTCCAGGGAACACCCCTTTATGTTCAGATACGGCTGAGAGTATTGCCCCATTCCGTATAAATGCTCGTCCTCCTTAGCCTCAAAACGTGCCGTCAGCCTGTAATTGTCGGTTCCCAGATGAGGAATAAATTCCCTTGGGGCAATTTCAAGCGCACAGTCCTGAATTCCTTCCGAATTCCGTCTGCGGAAACGGTTTTTATCATATTCTTCAAGAAGAAGCTGCCCGTTCTGATTTAAGAAACGCAGTTTTCCGATGGAGAGTACTTCACAGGTAATATTTCCGTTTCTTATGCAGGCCGAATCTTCTTCTTCATTAATGTTAATGTCCGTATCAGTGCCAGCACCGCAGTCCTCAACCGGAAGAAGTGCCGATAAAGCATCATCCCTGAAGGAGGGCAGCTGCGTAGCCCGTATGCGCAGGCTGTTGGCGCCGTATGGTTCTATCTGCAGCAGTTCCTTATCGAACTTCCTTATAAGTGCATTTCCCTTTTTTCGTATCAACTGTTTAACCTCTTACTGATCAGTTATAAAATTTTAACACGTGTTAATTCTAAGTCCGTTTTTCCCAGTTGTCAATGAAAATATTTAACACGTGTAATATAATTTGTGTCTGACATTGCGCATAACAGTGTTTATTTGTTAAAATAAGAAAAGAACGCACTGCGGATTTTTCCGGAATCAGGTTATTTCCCCGGTGCGGAGGCAGGGCTGGAAAAAGTAATGATAACATATTCAAAACAGACACTGGAAGAAATTTCCGGGAAGATAGGTATTTCAAGAACGACAATTTACAACGTTCTTAACCATAAAGCACATGTAAGCGAAGCTACCCGGAAAAAGGTACTTGATGCACTCGACCAGTTTCATTATACGCCTAACTATAATGCCAGAAACCTGGCAATCAATAAAAAGTATTCTATTGCACTGATCAAGTATGAATCACCGAACGCACCATATTTTTCTCCTGCAATTGAACGCGGAATAAAAAAGGCCGCAGCAGATTTTGGAGATAACGGACTTGACATATCAGTCTATACAGCTGATTCATTATTCCCGAAGAAACAGCTCCAGTATATAAGGGATGCGTTTGAGAAAGGAATACGTTCATTTATTATTGCTGCCGCAGAACCGGCTGGCATCCGCGATGAAATTACCAGTCTTAAAAAGCAGGGCTGTTCTGTCGTTGTTTTAAGTAAACCAGTTCCGGACGCTGCTTTTGACACGTTTATCGGCATAGATGATTATAAAAGCGGGGTACTTGCCGGCGGTCTTCTGGGAAAAATGCTCGGCGCAGGGGGAAACCTGCAGATTCTGCTTGGAGAGCGTTCATACTCAAGTACCGATTCCATGCAGGCCCGTCTGAGCGGTTTTACAGATACAATTCAGGCAGAATACAGAGACATTCACATTCTGCCGCCGCTGGAAAAACTTCATGACCGTGAATCAATTTTCTCTTCTCTTGATAACCTGCTGAAGTCGCATTCCGTGCAGGGAATCTACGACCTGTCATATCACCCGGAACTTGTGGCGCAGTATATAAAAGAACACGTCGCATTTACTCCCCGTCTCGTCGTCATGGATCTGTTTCCTGAAATTACAGCAAGTATCCGCGACGGAACTATAGATGCGGTTATATTTCAGAATATTGAAGCACAGGCATATCATGCGTGCAGTCTCCTGTTTTATGAAATGTGCTACGGCAGAAGCATTGAAAAAAAATGCTTTTATCAGAAACTTGAGATTGTCATGAAAGGAAATCTGGAATATTTTTCCCCGGACTGATTTTAATGCATATTAAAAAAAAATTTCACTTTTTTAAATATATGCGTTAAACTCAAGTCATGAAAGTTGCTGTTCTTGATGATGAAGAGAAAGTCTGTACGCTTATTTGTACGCTTATTGAATGGGAAAAAATTGGTCTTGAACTTACAGGTACTGCTTCTGACGGAATAAGCGGGCTTGAACTCATAAAATCTACAAAGCCGGATTTACTTATAACCGATATACGCATGCCGGGAATGACCGGCCTTGAACTGGTAAAAGCTGCAAAAGAACTATTACCGGATCTGCAGGTTATTATTATCAGCGGGTACAGCCAGTTTGATTATGCACAGACAGCAATTAATTACGGTGTCGTAAATTATCTTTTAAAACCTATAAAAAAACAGGAACTGAATGCCGTTCTGCAAAAGATGGCTGATAAATTTGCAGCCGCTCAAAAAAATATTTCAAAAGCACAACGACTGGAGAAAATTGTTGCTGAACATGAAAAAGAGAAAGACAGGGCAGCACTTATTGCGGCAGTCGGGAGTCATTCCGGAGCAGAAAATAACCGTATCAGTATCAGCTGTCCGTTACGGATTTCTATAATAAAAATTGACTCAGTTTCTGAAACATTCGATAGAAGTGCAGCCGCAGTATTGAATTCCAAAATTCAGGAAAAAATTGATCAGCTTATTCAGGAACCGCATTTAGGAACTTTTTCAAAAGGATATTTTTTTATACTGGCAGTTCATGAATCGGTGGAAGATCACTCGTATCTTGATGATCTTCTTTTCTGGTGTAAATCACAGACACAGATATTCAGAAATTTTACGATGTCCATCGGATGTGGGACAAGAATCGATCAGGATGAATCAATACAGAAAAGTGCTCTGGCCGCTTTTGAGGGACTCGCACGGAGACTTGAAGAAGGAAGTCTTCAGATATATGAAAACAGAGAATTGCTTCCGGAAAGACAGTTCAGTGTTGAACGCTATGTAAAACTTTTCCTTGGTGTTATCATGCAGGAATCTGAATCTGCCTTTAAATCTGCATTTGATTCTTTCAAAAGTGATATTGAAAAACAATGTCTTGAACCCTATTATTACGAAATTGTTTTACAGGAATTTTCCCGGTGTTTTCTGGAAGAATCGACACTTCATCTGCAGCTTGAAAATTTAAGTGAAATACAGCAGGCTGCAGAGTGTCTTCTGGTCTGTGCTTCTAAGGAACAATTATGGAAAACACTATATACATATCTGCGGCTTGTATATGATTTGTTTACTGCAGAACAGCATGAGAAATATGTAAAACCAGTGAGACTTGCAAAATCGTATATTCTGCAGCATTATAACGAGAGCCTTATTTGTCTGAATACAGTTGCCGGTCAGGTTGGACTTAATTGTGCCTATTTTTCGGTCTTGTTTAAAAAAGAAAATAACGGCGAGGGTTTTTCTGAGTATCTGCAGAATCTGCGCATAAAGAAAGCAAAAGAGCTTCTTGTTGAGAGTACACTGTCAGTCAAGCAGATAGCCGGCTCTGTCGGTTATTCTGATCCTAAACATTTTGCAAAAGTCTTTAAAAGCGTAAGCGGAATAAAACCTGTTGAGTATCGAAAATTATATGAGTGATATATGAACCGGAAAAAATGGTATATTGAAACAAGAATCCGGCTGCTTGCCACTCTTTTCCTTGTCTTGTTTTTGTTTTCAATTACACTTTTACTTCTTACCCAGTACAGGCAGATTCATCTTTTCTGGTTATTTTTTCTTTCTGGTTCCGTTCTTGCTGTCATAATACTTTCCTGGTTCTGGATTATTGTCCCATATCAGCGTTCAAAGCATTTTTTCGCACTTTTTGCTGATGGATACTCT
>Ga0172378_10002756_pt1 | contig 16509 bp, 9 predicted proteins | sample GrowelOW332metaG_FD_119755 | JGI IMG/M metagenome (GOLD analysis project Ga0172378, IMG submission 119755) | Groundwater microbial communities from an aquifer near a municipal landfill in Southern Ontario, Canada - Pumphouse #3_1 metaG | ecosystem: Environmental > Aquatic > Deep subsurface >... | reverse complement strand
TTAACAGAACTTAGTGAAAAAAAGTTTTTCTACTTTGCAAGGAATTTCCTTCCAAATACAAAAACGCCTTATAACAAACAACTTGTAGCTGAGAATCTTGCATCATTTTTTATAAACGATGAAAAGAAAGAGAAACTACTATCGACTTTAGATCCACTAGATTGTTTAATTCTAGCGCTACTGCAACTCAGGCCATCTGCAACTTTAGAAGATTTATTAAAAATGATGGAACCTTTTGAAACCGTCAAATTTGATGAAGAAAAAACTGATTTCCACTCCTATGATATTTTAGGAGGAGTGTCGTATCCAGATTTTATTGCACATTTAACATCTTTAGCACGTCGATTAATTCTTCTCTACAAAGATGCAAAACTCTATGAAAATCCTCTTTTATCAGAGGATTTACATAAAGCGGCAACACTGAGCCCTCTCAATGATTATTTCTTGGCTTTGAAAGGAGCAAAGGATGATGGAGATAAGGATTTAGGTGTCGGTTTTTTAAACCGAGAATTTGTCAAAGCCTTTTTAAGCAAACAAGGACATAACCTCAATCCACATGCTTTCCCTCAGCTGACAATCATTCAGTTAAATGCTTTCCAAACACTCTTAGATTCGTACAAGAGAGAAAGAGGAAGCCTTAAAGAGCTTCTTCTCGTAGAAAGTGATTTAAAGCTTATTGCTCAAATCTTATCAAAGGAAGAAAAGGAAGATAACTTTTATCAAGAAGTTCTCGAGTTATTTAAACAAAATGAACAACTTGATTATCGAATGGCTCGCTATCTTGTGGGACAACTTGCCATGTGTCATGATGTCGTCATACATAGTGATGAACTTCTGAACCGACTTGAAATACTCGGTATCATCAAACGAAGCGAACGGTTCTTACTCACCAATGTTTTCTTTACCAACGAAGAAGAAGAAAACAACTTCCCTCTTCTCGTCGATTCTGATTTAAGTATCAGCTACACAGGAAAAAGAAAGGGTGATGACCTGCTTTGGACCTTTAGCCACATTGAAAGACTCGATTTACGCACCATCTACAAAGTTGATAAAAAAGATATAGTCAGGGCTTTTGACGATGGGTACACCGTCGATACCCTTGTCTCTTACCTCAAAGAAAATACGAACCAAGATAATTTGGGATTTCTCTTAGACTTCTTAAACTTTACCAAAGAAGAATATAATCAAATAAGTCTTATTGATGGTATTGTCGTACAAGGAAGTCCTCGCGTATCCAACATTATTGCCAACCACCCTGCACTTCAACAGTACATTCTTGCAACGTTAACCCCTTCTATTTTCATTATGGAAAGAGAAACAAGAGAAACGTGGACCGCCATTCTTAAAACAGGAGGAATTCTTGTACCTCAACAAAAAAAGGCCAACAAAAATACTTCTTTAGAGATGATGTCTTCTCGTTCAACAGGCAGTACTTCGACCGTCAGATCGCGTATTTGTCCAATTAACCGTCCAACAACACGAGAAAATTTCAATCCAAATCCTTTACGGACAAAAATTGAACTTTCTGGGTATCGAAAATTAGAAAAGGATGATTTGTTAAAACGATTACGAGAAAAAATGATTGTTGATGAATCACAAATAGGTCCAAATATTCTTGAAGGCAATCCAAGTGCAAGTGGTTTTGCCTATCGAAGTAAAATCAATATTTGTCAAATGGCAATTAAAGATTCTTCTGCGCTGCTCTTCATTAATTACAAAGGGAAGAACATGATTGTTGTTGCCAAAAAAGTACTTGATCGAGGAAAGGATAATGCCACACTTGTTTGTCAAAAATTACCAGGATATAAAGATGTCAATCTTGATATCACCAAGATTTTTAAAATTGAATTAACCCAGACAATGATTGGTTAATCAATCTAAAAAGACACAAAATCCGAACATCGAAGATCTATACAGATTAACTGGGGAGAAGAGGGCCATAGAGCTCTCTTCTCCCCAGTACTTTTTCATAAAAAAAACAATCAAAAAATCCAATTACCCCAATATTTTGCTACGATTTTGCTCAGTTACCTTACGTCACAAAGCAAATTAACAGAAGATATCGTACAAGAAGAATGCAGTCTTATCGACTTAAAAGGTTATCATAAGATAGTGATACTGCTTTTTTTTTCATGTACAAAAGGAAGGTCTTGCTTTATTCTTGAGTACAAACAATATCTGAACAAAAGGAAAACTGATGCTTTATCCACAAAACAACAAAAAAAGAAACTCAATAAACCTCTCTGGATTTTGGAATTTTCAAAAAGATCCTCAACAAAAAGGAGAGGAAGAACTTTGGTATAAAGGTTTACCTCATCCAAGAGAAATAGCAGTGAATGCAAGTTGGAATGAACAATATATCGATTTATTTCAATATTTTGGAAAAGGCTGGTACCAAACCCACGCTTTTATTCCTGAAAATTGGAACGAGAGTATCTGGCTCAGAATAGGTGCAGTTTTTTATAAAGCACAGGTTTGGATTGGAAACCACTATCTTGGTTTGCATGAAGGAGGCTCTCTCCCCTTCGAATATGATATCAGCTCCTTTGTGCAGGTGGGGTGTGAAAATCGTATTACCGTATTGGTAGATGGAACCTTAGACCCATGGGGCTTACCTCAATCTTTATTAACAGACCATAAAGAAGAGCGAACAGGCTTTGTTGATGCATACCCCGCGGTAAACTATGATTTCTATCCTTATGCAGGAATTCATAGACCTGTCGTACTCTATCATTGCCCAAAGAACCGAATTGAACAAATAAAAATAACAACTACGTTCACCAAGGTTAATAATCAATTCAATGCAACCATTCATGCCCTCATTGAAACAACACACCCTTTCACGGGTTCCATCATTGTTTCATGTAAAGGAGAAGAGGTTCAAAAGAAGAATCCTCAGGAGAATAAAACACCTCTTGATCTCAACCTCACTGATGTCATCCTCTGGGATATGAAAAATCCAGCTCTGTACGACCTCGTTGTCACTCTTGTCCAATCAGAAGGTGAAATAGTCGATACCTATAGACAAGCATTTGGCATTCGTTCTATTGAGATACAAGAAAACGCTCTACTTCTTAATGGAAAGAAAATATTTCTCAAAGGATTTGGAAAACATGAAGACCTAGCAATAATAGGAAAAGGACTGAGCCCCAGTTCTATTGTCAAAGACTTTGATTTAATGCATTGGATTGGTGCAAATTCACTTCGGACATCCCATTATCCTTATAGTGAGGAATTTCTCTCCTATGCTGACAGACATGGTATGCTTGTCATCGGAGAAACTCCTTTTGTTGGATTAAGAGAGAGAATGTATACCAAGGAAATTTCACATAAAGCTAATGATATTATTAAACAGATGATTACTCGAGACTTTAATCATCCCTGTATCATTGCTTGGAGCCTTGCAAATGAACCAGTTGTTCAAACGGAAAAAGGAAAGATTTTTTTCAAAAGTATGAGTGAAACGGCAAAAAGAGAAGATGCAAGTCGCCCTGTCATGTATGTTGCTCATATGGATGCACAAGATAATGTTGGTATGGAATATTATGACCTGCTTGGTATAAATAAATACTATGGCTGGTATATTGGTCCAGGACAAATTGATCAAGCCCAAAAGGCCATCAGTGATTGTCTCGATACATTCCATTCAGCTTTTAAAAAACCAATGATTTTAACTGAATTCGGTGCTGATGCAGTTGAAGGAATGCATCAACTCCCAGCCACTATGTTTAGCGAAGAATACCAGAGTAAAACAATTGAATTAACCTATCATATTGCCACCACTAAATCTTATATTGTTGGTGCCCATGTCTGGTGTTTTGCCGACTTCATGACATCACAGAGTATTGCACGAGTTGGGATGAATCGTAAGGGTGTTTTCACTCGAGAGAGAAAACCTAAAATGGCTGCTTACACATTGAGAGAACTTTGGAAAGAACCAAAAGCCTAATCAAAACAGGATAAACCTCTCCCTTTTCTCCCAACAGAAGCAGGAGAGGTTGTACAAGATCTTAAGATAATAGGTTTCCCTGATAAAATGAATCAAAGAAGCAAGAAAAATACAGAGAAAAAGGACCTTACAAAAAACAGTATCTCACTCACTTTCACCCAAAAGTCATCATCAGATAGCACAAAGGCCTCAAAAGATATTGATGAGCCTCTATCAACATTTCATACTTAAAGGAAAGAAAAAGGAACATGCAACTTTCTTTTCTCTCAAGGAGTAGTACACTGTTATGAAAATGCGTGATTATATGAAAACCATTCCCCCTTATCTCAAAGATTTCCAACCAAATTTTGACTTTTCCCACGTCAGTGAAGAAAGAAAAGCAAAAATAAAAGAAATAGCACAAATCGAGAAAGAGTACAGATTTGTTCATCTCACCATGAATGATTTCATTCGCTACCAAAAAGATGGCATCAGAAAAATATATGAAACACCATACTTCAAAAATAGAAAAGTATTAGCAGACCTCGTTCTTGCCTATGCATTAGAGAAAGATGAAAGCTATATTCACCCCATTATTGATGGTATTGATTATATTCTTAGTGAAGGGTCTTGGGTCATACCACCTCATAATTATTATTATGTGAGAGATAGTCATGTACTGCCTCTCTGGGACGGGAAAAGACTCCTTCTTGCTCTCTTCTCACTTGAAACGGGAGCACTTCTCTCGATGGTTTACTTTTTTATGAAAGAACGATTAGATAACGTAACACCACTTATCATGAGTAATGTATACGAGGCCATAAAAACGAGAATTCTTCAACCCTATCTACAGGACCATTTCTGGTGGATGGGAAATGGAGATGAACCAATGAACAATTAGTCTTCGTGGTGTACCATGAATATACTACTCACAACGTTTCTCCTTCCCACAACGCAAGACTACAGAAAAAGAGTTCTCCAACAGGTCTTTTCCACCTATGACTGTTTTCTCAAAGATTATGGTGCAGATGGTTGTTGTAGTGAAGGACCAAGTTATTACCATCATGCAGGGCTCTGCTTAATGGATGGACTTTCCATCCTCAATGCCGTAACATCTGGTGCGACACAAGGGGCATTCCAGGATGAAAAGATTATCAATATTGCAACCTATATCAATAATATGTACGCTCGTAACGGCTACTATTTCAACTTTGGAGACGGCAGTGCCAAAGCAGAAATCGTTGGCGTCAGAGAATTTATGGCAGCAGAAGCCATAAAGAATGATTCAATGAAAAAATTCGTAGCAGAAAATTGGCACAAAGAAACAACGGAAGAGCAACTATTATGCAAAGAATATTCACTTTTCCATAAGGCCCAAGCACTACAATATGCTCATCGTGTCGATGCCTATCAGAATACAACAAAAATAACAAGAAAGAACAAAACCTACCCTTCAGTGGGTATTAGTATCTACCATGATTCTCTGTTTGATATAGCAGTTAATCATGGAAATAATGGAACATCACATAACCACAATGACTCAGGTAATGTGATTATATATAAACAGGGGCATCCCGTGCTCATTGATGTAGGAGTTGAAACATACACCAGTAAATCATTCTCACCTGAACGATATGGAATTTGGACAATGCAGTCATGTTACCATAATCTATCTTCGTTTGGATCACACATACAAGGTATTGAAAATGGCGTGTTTCCAAAAGACGTACAACACCGAAACACTGAAACATTCTCTGAAATCTCTTTTGATCTTGCTCCACTCTATGGGAATCACGTACCAGACTTGCAACATTACTATCGAACAGTTCGTTTCGAAAAAAATAAAAACATCCTCATCAAAGATGTCGTTGGAAGAAACGCAACACTCTCCTTAATGGTCTGTGATAAACCAGAAATTGAATACAAGACCAACACCATATTACTGAACAATGGTTTTGCCTCACTCACTCTCAGTAACGCCAATACAATACAGGTTGAGACAATATCCACGCATAACGATGCAAATCTCACACCAGTCTGGGGTGCTACTGTTTATCGAATTCTCATTGATTATAGCAACAGCATCAGTGTCATAATACAATAGAAACAACGGGGTTCATCTCTTCTGAGAAATACGGTATCCAACCAAAGTACTGAGAAAAAAAGCCTCAACAGCAACCACTCAATAAAAGAGGGCAACAAACAAAACAGGAAAATCCCATCTACTGAGGAGAACTTTCTCAATGAAAGTTCTCCTCAGTACTCTCCATATCACAATAAGATAGTCTTGTGCAATAATAAGATATTGTCTTTCATTTTATCTCATGAGTTAATAGAACATGATAAAGGGAAGATTGTATGAAAAAGAGAAAAAATATTATTTTTATTTTACCAGATCAAATGAGAGCCGATTTTGTAGGTTGTTATGGAGCAACCTTTGCCCAAACACCTCATCTTGATGCACTTGCTAGAGAAGGAGTGAAATATGAAAATTGCATATCCCCATCACCTCTCTGTGTTCCAGCAAGAGCCTCAATGCTTACCGGTTTTAATGCCATACATAATGGAGTTACAGGAAACAACACTTGGCTAAGACCAGATCATGAAAAATGTGGTATTTCGACCTGGCCAAGTCAACTTTCTTGTTGTGGATATGATACCATTGCTATCGGTAAAATGCATTTCTATCCTTGGGATGCAAGGGAAGGGTTTGAAAGGAGAATTATTTGCGAAGATAAAAGACATGTTAAAATAAACGATGACTACGCCCTGCACCTCAAAACAAAAGGACTTCATAAATATCAAGGAAAAGACCTTGATGGTTTCATTAAAAATAAAGGAGCTGCATTCAATCCCTTTCCCAAAGAAGACCAAGCAGATAACTGGATTACCGAACAGACCTGTCAGGTACTCAACGAAAAACATGAGAAACCTTTTGCTATGATGGTAGGCTTTCTTTCCCCTCACTGTCCATACGATCCAGATAAAGATGATGAAGCAATATTTGAAAACAGAGAAATGCCAAAGCCATATGCTCACACAAAAGAAAGTGACACACTCCTTCCTCACGTCATTGATGTAAATAAAAGGCCGTGGAATGGTATTGATTATACTAATTTCAGTGAGGCAGAGAAAATAAAAGTTCGACGTCATTATTGTGGTTTAATTCATAATATTGACACCTGTGTTGGGAAAATTATAAAAAGTCTCAAAGACAATCATTTATATGATGATACCATTATCATTTTCACTTCTGACCATGGCGATTTTGTTGGTGACTATGGCATGATTGGTAAAGAATATTTCTATGAACCATCAATTCATGTTCCACTCATTGTCAGAGATTCTGACACAAAAACAACAAAGAATACCTACAATTCCATCGTTTCAACGACTGATATTCATGCGACCCTGAAACATCTTGCAGGATACCATCATGCAGAAACAGAAGATTCAAAAGTATTGCCAAGTCTTGGTGGATTCGAAGATACTGAGAGAAAAATTTTTGGAGCAATCGAAACAGGTTTTATGGTTCGTGATAACACCTATAAATACACCCAATATTTTAATGGTCTTATTGAATTGTACAATATCAAAGAAGACCCACATGAACAGCAAAACTTAGCAGAAAAAGCTTCACTCCTCCCTCTTATCAGAACCTATCAAAGTTTCCTTCAGAGCAAAATAATCACATCTATCAATGCATCAAACAAGGAAAAATGCTTTCATCGTTCAGAAAGTTTTTATGAGAGAAACTGGTTGAGAGAATATCCCCATTTCATCAAACAAAATTGATACAAAAAATTAAAACTAATAAGTTTATCTTATTAATAATTTCCTATACTTTTCCGAGAAAGCTTTTTCTCTCTTTTCCTAAAGAGAAGGAAAAAAGATATATACTCCGATAAATTTGATACAAAAAAAAAGAACAAACTAATCATCAGATGACAAATAATTATAATAATTACAATGCTTAAAAGCAATTATTAGTAAGTAACAAAAAGATAGTATTTATGAATAATAAGATATTGTTTTCACATTCAGAACATGCATTAATAAACATAGTAAGAAGAAAAAATAAAACTTCTTAAAAATGAGCTATATAAAATTCAGTATAAAGTAAATACATAAAAGTACAATATAATAATGAGAATAGTACAAAATTTCACACCAAAGCGTATTTTTCTCAAACAAAATTGAACGTTTATTCTGAGTTTTATATAAAACGATGAGGTGGAGTATATGATTAATAATAAAGAATCAAAACCGAAACAACTCTACAAAAGAGGAGATAATATCGCAGGATATTTGTTTATTCTCCCTTTTATTGTAGGTTTTATGGTTTTTATTTTCGTCCCTATAATTTTCTCGTTTATTTTAGGATTTACCAAATGGAATTTGCTTTCAGGATTTGGAAATATTAAATTTGTAGGATTCAAAAACTTTTCAAAGCTTTTACGAGATGTCGCCTTTACCGATTCATTTAAAAATACCCTTATTTTTGCTTTCTTTACCATTAGTTTGCAAATAGTTATATCCTTGATTTTAGCGTCCCTCCTTTTAAGTAATATTTATTACTCTGATATTTTTAAAACAATGATATTTGTTCCCTATATTGCAAGTATTGTGGCCTCAGCAATTGTCTGGCAGGTAATGCTTAATCCCACAAACGGTCCTGTCAATCAATTTTTAATGAGCATTGGCATCAGTAATCCTCCAAAATGGTTTGTATCGGCTCACTGGGCACTTCCAACCCTTATCGCCTTTACCGTATGGAAAGCACTTGGTTACTTTACCATTGTCTATATTGCAGGTTTAAAATCAATTCCTGAAGAAATTTATGAAGCATCAATCATTGATGGTGCATCAACGAGAACAAGATTTTTCAAAATAACTATTCCTCTTGTTTCCCCAACAACTTTCTTCTTGTTTGTCACGGGATTAATTGGATGCTTTAAAGCATTCGATCAAATTAAGGTAACAACAGGTGGAGGACCTGGACATGCCTCTTCAGTTCTTGTTTTATTCGTATACCAAAACGCATTTGAATTTTATAAAATGGGATATGCAAGTGCTGCAGCTTGGATTTTATTCCTTGTTATTTTTGCAGTAACAATTTTCCAGTGGATTGGTCAAAAAAAGTGGGTGAACTATGAATAAAAGAATAAATGTAAAAAACCAACAAAAAATAAAAAAAGTACTGCTTTCTCTTTTTGTAGGAATCATCAGCATTTCAATGCTCCTCCCACTTGTTTGGATGTTAAGTACATCTTTTAAAGTAGAAGCCGATGTTTTCCGCTTCCCCATTGATTGGATTCCAAGAAAATGGAGTATGGTGTCAAACTACACAACAGTTTTTGGTGGAGATTATAATTTTTTAACCTACTACAAAAATTCAATTCTCTACTCATTCTTCTCTGTTTCACTCTATATCGTTTTATGTTCCATGGCTGGATATGCCTTTGCAAAAATCAAGTTTAAATGGTCAGATCAACTTTTTTTGATTATCCTTGCAACGATGATGATTCCTGAACAGTTGATTCTCATCCCACAATTTATCATCATGAGATCTTTTCACATCGATAATACCATTTCAGGACTTGTCCTTCGATCAATATTCGGTTCCTACGGAGTATTTCTCCTCAAACAATTTATGATGTCTATCCCTGATTCAATCATTGAATCAGGAAAGATTGACGGTGCTAAACAATGGACAATCTACTCAAAATTAATACTTCCCATGTCCCAAGCATCAATAGCAACACTGATTATTTTAAAATTTGTGTGGACATGGAATGACTATCAAGGGCCATTGGTATTTCTGAGGACAGCATCAAAGTACACACTCCAAATTGGGTTAAGCTCATTTGTTGCAGGAGATGGATTATCACCTCTGTACTCACTCCTTATGGCAGGATCTGTTGTCGCAATTATTCCACTCCTTTTTGTTTTCATTATATTTCAAAAACAAGTAATTGGCGGGATTGCAACAGGCGCAGTAAAAGGATAAAAAAGTACATTTACAGCGATGAAAACACGGTATGCTCATACAGCTGTTAACAATATGTAAAATTACGTAACCTTTCAAAGAAAGGAAAAGGAGAGAAAATTTATGAACGTAAAAAGAATCGTCACCATGGGTGTATTGCTCGCGGCATTTACGACAGGTTTGTTCGCAAATGGTCAAAATGAGGCACCTGTAACAAAAGCTCAAGAAGGAACGATAGAAAACCCTATCACCTTACGATTTCTCACATGGGAAACAAACACCACACTCGATTACTACAATGAAGTAATTGCAGGTTATGAAAAAACTCATCCAGGAATTAAGATTAAAATTGAGAAAGTAGAAAGTGGAAAAGCTGACGATGCTACAAAAAAAATGGATCTTTTAATGCTGGCTGGAGATGATCTTGATATTGTTCAATGTACCGGCAATATTTATGCGTCCCATGCAAAACAAGGACTTTTCTATCCCTTAGATTCTGTGTTTCCCACTGAAAACGGAAAAACGTATGAAGATATCTTCAATGTAGATACCAAAATTGATGGTCACTACTATGGCGTTCCTAATGGGGTTCTTCCATCAATCATGTTCTTTAATAAAGATGCACTTGATAAAGCAGGCCTTTCTATTCCAACAGCGGACTGGACTTGGGATGGTTTTAGAGAATACAACAAAAAGCTCACCTATGGTGAAGGAAACAATAAAGTATATGGCTCCTTTATGCCAACATGGAGTGACCCAGTTCATAGTTACATTGCAATGAATGAAACGAAAAAGGACAATCCACTCTTCTACGATGAAAACACCCCTTGCCTCGGTGATGAAACACTGAAGAATTGGTTACAATTCAGATATACACTCGAGAATGTTGATAAAACACAGGTTCCTTATTATGAAGTAAAATCAATGAATCTTTCATATAAAGATTACTTCATGACAGGAAAATGTAATATACTACCTGTCTTTGGTCCTTGGATTTTTGGCGTAGTAAGTGACCATACCAACTTCCCTCATGACTTTAAGGTAGCAGTATCTCCACTTCCTGCATGGAAAGATGGACCAAAAGGATGGACTCGTGCCGGTGTTGAAACACTTGCTGTCAGTAAAACGGCGGCCCACCCAAAAGAAGCTGCAAAGTTTATCCTTTACATGGCACAAAATACATCAGGTTCCTGTACTAAGATTAGGGGAGTTAAAAACTTAAATAGTGATGATATTGTTCGTATCTTAACACACGGAAACACCAAAGATTTTGATGTTGAAAGTATTAAGAACACATTTAAAAATATTTTCTACAATATTACACTCACCATTCCTGAACAAGAACCTGAAATCCTTCGCTTATTCTATGAAGAACAAGAAAAGTACCTTGTTGGGGGTGAAACAATTGAAGAATGTCAAGCGAACATGGTAAACCGTGCTCAGATTATCATGGAAGATTAGCATATAATCACTCAATAAAGAAAAGGAATTTACTGATATCTTTATGTTGGTAAATTCCTTTTATATGATACAATTCATGCAACAAAGTTTATCAAAAGGAATGGAATATGAAAAAAGGAAATGTCAAGATCTGGTACCAAAATCTTAATATGTTCCATAAACTCATGTATTCTTTTATCTTGATGATTATTATACCCTGTATTCTTGCTTTTACCCTTATTTTCCAATCATTAGAAAATTCACTTCGAGAAAAAGCACTGCAATCTATTCAGGCTAATAACTTACTCATGTGTAAAAATACCGATGAATTTTTTGCAAGAGCAATCAACAGTATTGCATCCATTGCAAAAAGTAAGGCATTCAATACATTTAGTGAATTCGATAATAGTACTTCTTCCATTGATAAATATGAACACATTACTGCAATCAATGATTTCACAACGTATAATGCTCCAGTCATTGCAAAATTACTGGGAAGTGATGTAAATATTGCAATATTGAACAACGAAGGTACAATTAAATATTACAACTATAATTACAACCAATTCAATAATACCCTCATCTCAAATATAACCAATAGCACCTTACCGCAACTTCAAAATAATGGCATTTATTGGGGTGGTTGTTCTCCACTCTTTTTTGAAAAGACTCAAAAAAATTGTTTTTATTTAATTCTCAAACCTTTCCAAACGGAAAACACACTTCCTTCCGGGATTGCTTTTTTAGGAATTCCAGAAACCTCGATATCTGATTTTTTTACCTCAAAAGCACTTCACCATGCGTACTACCTGGTTGACGAAAATGATACAATCATTTCATCAAACAAGAAAGATATGATTAATACCGATGCCCATAGATTTTCTTGGTACACCGATAAAGTTACGCACAATACCAGTCAAGTATGGTCACAATCACATGGAAAAAATGGAAATATCTCAGTCTTTGCCTTTGACACACTCACCTCAAATGGATGGAAACTCATTGAAAGTGAAGATTTAGATCCTGTCTTTACAACCCTCTTCAATCCAATCAGAGATGTTATTTTGACCATTCTCCTTATTCTCAGTATTTATCTCATCATTGCCTATTTTATTTCTCGTCAGGTGAGTCGCCCTCTTCAAAAACTCACCAGCATTATGAACGACACCTCATATTATTTAAATGAATATGATTCCACTGAAAGTGGAACACATACAGACAATGAAGTAGCACTTCTCAATACCAGTATGCTTACGATGAAAAATAATATTATACAGCTGATAAATGACAATAAAAAAAATGAAGAAATGACAAGACGTGCAGAAATATCTGCCTTACAGGCCCAAATTAGGCCACATTTTCTTTTCAATACTTTAAACAGTATCAGATGGATGTGTGAAAATGGGGAAAATGAGAAAGCCGCGAACATAGTAGTCTCTCTCAACAAATTACTCAGAATGACAATCGACAATGACAATAAATTTATTCCATTGAAAGAAGAACTTGAAAATCTCGATAACTTTATTAGAATCATAAAAATGAGACATTCAATCAAATTTGAAGTAGCATACGATGTGGATGATGATGTCTTCGATTATCTGCTTCCTAAATTACTGCTCCAGCCTCTTGTAGAAAACTCCATTTATCACGGATTTGAAAACAAAGACGGTGATAATTTCATCATTCTCTCTGCCTATAAAAATAAGAAAAAACAGCGAATGGAAATTATTATCGATGACAATGGAAAAGGAATGACTCAGGCAGATATGGAGAAAAGGAAAAGTGGCAAAAATGGGTTTAATGGCATTGGCATTCATAATGTCAATGATAGAATAAAACTTAATTATGGAGAATCATACCATCTTGAACTGGTACCTAAAAAGGGAAACGGGACAAAATTTCTTTTGATTTTACCCATTGATGGAATCAATTCTCACAAATATACAGAAGAAAGCAAAGGATAATACTCATAATGAATGAAAATCTTATAAAGACCATTATTGTCGATGATGATATTGAAATGCTCAAAGGATTGACTCATTACATTCCATGGGAATCGTATGGTTTTACCATCGTTTCCACTTTTGAAAATGCAGCCTCAACAATAAAATATGTCAGAAATAATCCTGTTGATTTAATCATTAGTGATATTTCCATGCCTGGTATATCCGGATTAGACATGATTAAACAATTACAACAAGAAAACTTCAGCTTTTATTCGGTAATACTCACCTGCTATGAAGATTTTTCCTATGCTAAAAAAGCAATATCGCTTGGAACCTCTGAATATATTATTAAAGATACACTCACGAAAAAAGAATTAATTACACTGCTCCAAAACGTAAAAAAAATAAGAGAAGAAACAATCAACAAAGAAAAAGTTTTAAAAAGAGCTAAGCGCTTAGAATTTTCAAATAAAAGAGTCATGATTAATGATTTTTACAACAAAATGATTCACTGTGAAAATCCAAAGACATTCAAAGAAAAAGCTGAAGACCTTCACCTTCCCTTTCCTGTATTTGAGCCATCTTCCATTTTTATTATGTCCTCAATTTTAGATTATTCACAGTCAAAAAGTACGTATCATCTTGATAAAGAAGAAGAACACACCGAAGCAATAAACACTCTTTTTGATGATATTTTTACAAAAGACCGGGAAAATTCGATGTTTTGGATCAACAAAACAACACAAGGAATCATTTTTTATGGTGACACCTCAAACCTCAAACAAACACTTCGGCACTATGCAAAAGAAGTATATGAAAAACTCAACATTTCATTGGCTTTCACCCTTGCCCCTGCAAAAAAAGAAATTGATACCTTACAAAAAGCCTACGAGAAAGCGCTGACACTCAGAGATGAATTTTTTATAGAAGGAAGAGCTTCCATCGTACAAATAGTTAAAGAAAAGAAAGAACTCGATGTCCCATCAATTGTAGAAACCTATAAGAAACAGTTTTTGAGCGAAGGAAAAACAATAGATTTAACAACCATAGAAACTCTTTCAAATTCGCTTTTTCTCCGTCTTTCTTCTCACCGATACCAAGTACAACAAATAAAAGAAGTCGTACAGCATCTCTATGTTGAAATTGCAAGTCACTATGCTCGAAATTCGATTATGAATACCTTCCCTCTCATGAATGTCAATACCATAAACGGTTTACACCTTCAGTTCAACAATTCGCTGAAAGACGTATATCAATCCCTCGCAGAGCAAGATGGGCATAGGTATAGAAAAGAAATACAGGATGCCATTACCTACATTCAAGATCATCCTCAAACAATTGTGAGTCTAGAACTCATCGCTGAAAGAGAAAATATGGTGCCCAATTATTTCAGTAGACTCTTCAAAAAGGAAGTTGGTTGTAGCTTTACTGATTTTAATATCGGGCAACGTATGGAAAAAGCAAATACACTTCTTGAAACAACCGATGATTCAAATGAGCAAATAGCCGAAGCGATAGGCATTGAAAGCGTCACCTATTTTTACCGTATTTTTAAAAAATGGAAAGGCAAAACACCAGGTCAAGTCAGACGAGAATCACGACAATAAAAAGGAATAGGAAATGGAATATATCGATAATTTGGATATAAGAAAGAATCCACTGAACAATCGAGAAGATTTTATCAAGAGCCTCCAACAGCTTCTCTCCCCATGCAGTGATAATTTAATCAACAATGGCACCGGTTTATTTAACGGGGTAAACTTAAACCAATGTGCGGGGAGGACCGCTTCAATGGAAGGATGGAGTCGTCTTTTATGGGGGATTGCACCACTTAAAAAAGCTGGATACACATGGAAAGGGGAAAAAGAGCATGTGAATGGTTTTATTGACGGAGTTAATCCAAACAGCCCAAACTATTTTGGAAAACCTTTAGATAGTAATCAATTGAAAGTTGAAATGGCGGCAATGGGATATTCCCTCATACTCAGTCCTGAAACATTCTATGACCCTTTAACCGACGAGCAAAAAGACAACCTCATTCACTGGCTTATCAGTATCAATGATGGCACAATGCCAATGAATAACTGGCATTTTTTTAGAATAATAGTTGAACTTGCTCTTGAAAAACTCCAAAGGCCCGAATTTGATAATGACCTTATGGAAAGAGACCTGGACCTGATGGAAAGTTTTTATGAAGGTGATGGATGGTATCGTGATTTAGATAAATTTGATGGATATAACCCCTTTGCAATTCAATACTATATGCTCTTCTATTACTCTATGAAAAAGGATATCGACAAAGAACGATGTGCCAGGATAAAAAAAAGAGTGTATGCTTTTGCTCAACAGTATCAAACATTCTTTACATCAAATGGACAGATTGTTCCCTATGGAAGAAGCCTTTCCTATCGCTTTGCCGTTGTTTCTTTCTTCAGTGCCTGTGTCTATGCAGGACTTGAAGTATTACCACTTGGCATCATGAAGGGGCTGATTAACCGCAATTTACGATGGTGGTTTCAACAGCCAATCTTTGATAGAACAGGGATGCTCACAATGGGCTACCGCTACCCCAGCCATCTTGTGACCGAACAGTATATAACAAATGAATCAGTCTACTGGTGTATGAAAGTGTATATACTCCTGGCACTCGACAAAGACAATCCATACTGGAGTGTCAAAGAAGAAGCAATGCCTGAGTTTCCACCCCTTACCAGTATGCACGCAGTAAAATGGATGACGCAAAAAACTCGTGATGGAGATGTTGTGTTGCTCAATCCAGGACAAAATGTCGCCTATCAGATGAACAGTACAGCAGAAAAATATAATAAGTTTGCTTACAGTGCCTATCATGGATTTAACACAGCAATCAGCAACTTTGACTTTGAAAAATTAGGCTGTGACAATATGCTTTATTTCAGTGAAGGTAATGGGTATTGGAGACCAAGAAGAAGTGTCAGAAAAAGAGCAATTGTCGAAGGAAAATATGTCTCATCAGAATGGAGTCCCTTTTATGATGTACAAGTAAAAACCTACATTATCCCTTGTAATGATTACCATATCTGTGTACATAAAATTCAGACGGAGAGAAGCCTTATCACAAGAGAAGGAGGATTTCCTTTACAACAATACCGAGAACAAGATCTCACACCTCAAACTGAAGTACTGTCAGATAATCTCGGCTCCATAGGAATCAGAATGCCATGGGG
>Ga0172378_10002754_pt1 | contig 16511 bp, 11 predicted proteins | sample GrowelOW332metaG_FD_119755 | JGI IMG/M metagenome (GOLD analysis project Ga0172378, IMG submission 119755) | Groundwater microbial communities from an aquifer near a municipal landfill in Southern Ontario, Canada - Pumphouse #3_1 metaG | ecosystem: Environmental > Aquatic > Deep subsurface >... | reverse complement strand
TGAGGAGCACCTATATACTACCTATCCCGAGCTTACAAAAAGCTATCGTGCCACTATAGATGGGTACAAAAGTAGAAACAATAGGGTGTTTACTGCTTTTCATAATCAATTGATACAACTAGTCCAAGCTACCGAGGAGCCGGAGTATGATGATTATTTCCAGGAGCGTGTAAAAAAGGGTGCGGCCTATTTCGAAAAGGAATTGACCACTTATTTGCACACACTACTCAAAAAAACGCATGTAGAGATTGATAATAAAGTAACCAAAAAACTTTTTGAAAGAGAGTTTGGCGATTTTAAAGAGTTGCTCTCTGTAAAATTGGAGACGCTCCAGCAAACCAGTAGAGATGGCTTTAGTGTGATGGCTTATCTAAAAAGAAAATCGAAGGCGGCTATTGAAGCGGAGGTGCAAAACGATAGAGCGATGAAAAAAACAATCACTAAGGTAGAGGTGTCTACCGATATTAAAGATAGGGAGCTCTATGAGGCGCTAAAGAGATGGCGACAGGAGCAAGCGAAGAAAATGAATAAGCCCTCTTACTGTGTGATGAAACAGCAAACGCTGATTGCTATCTCTAATCATAAACCAATGAGCCAATCGGAACTATTAGCCATGCCTGGATTTGGAAAGGTGTCGTTCTCTAAATATGGTGCGGCTATTATCGACATAATAGAGTGTACAAGTGGGGTATCGAAAGATGCACAATTATTTTAAGTTGTTTATGGCTTTATTTTTTGAGGTCTCATTTTTTCTAACTAAATTCGTACATATAGAGAATTAGGAGTTCAGGACCTTTAAAAACATAGAAAATGAAAACAAGAATAGCTTTCTTTGATACCAATCCATACGATAAACAGTCGTTTACTGCTCAAAATGAATCTTTCTCGTTCGACCTAAAGTTTTTTAAGGGACAGTTGAGTATGAACAATGTGATGCTAACCAAAGAGGCACAGGTGGTTTGCGCCTTTGTGAACGATGAGTTAACGGCCGAGGTTCTTGAACAGATGGCACTGAATGGAGTGCAACTTTTAGCTATGCGTTGTGCGGGTTATAATAATGTGGATATAAAGGCGGCTAAGAAATATGGTATAACAGTTGTACGTGTGCCTGCTTATTCTCCCTATGCGGTGGCAGAACATACAGTTGCCTTGATTATGGGGCTGAACAGACATATTCCACGTGCTAATTGGCGTACGCGTGATGGTAATTTCTCCCTAAATGGATTGATGGGATTTGATATGCATGGCAAAACCATTGGTGTGATTGGAACGGGTAAAATAGCAAAAGTGGCCATTCATATTTTCTTAGGATTTGGTATGCGCGTGTTAGCTTACGATTTATATCCGGATGAACAATTTGCTGCTGCGTTTGGGATTCAATATCTCTCTTTGGATGAGTTATATGCTGCTTCTGATATTATCACCTTACATTGTCCCTTAACGGAGAAGACGCATTATATGATTGATAAAGCGGCTATTGGTAAGATGAAGGAGGGGGTAATGCTCATTAACACAAGTAGAGGACAGCTGATAAATACCAATGATTTAATTGATGGACTAAAAAATAAAAAGATTAGTGCAGCTGGATTGGATGTTTATGAAGAGGAAGCTGGCTATTTCTTTCACGACCAATCGGACCGAATTATCGATGATGATACATTGGCTCGTTTACTCTCCTTTAATAATGTGATTGTTACCTCACATCAGGCCTTCTTTACCAAAGAAGCAATGGAAAACATTTCGCAAACAACCTTGATGAATGTAAGCGATTTTATTGCCGGTAAAGAACTAGTGAATGAGGTGAAGTAGTTGTTATCGTTTCGTGATTTCTCCAACTAAGGAACAATTGATAAGTTGCCGTATGCGCTTGTAACAACATTTATGTCCTAACAGAAACATGAGTTTTGTTAGGGCCGACTCTACGGTACAATCGTAACCACTGATAACACCGGCTTCTAAAAGGTGAATTCCTGTTTCATAACGGTTCATCTCTACGGCACCAACTGAACATTGACTTACGTTTACAATAATGATACCACGGTCTGTGGCATCTTTTAGTAGGGCTAAAAACCACTCTTTTTGTGGCGCATTACCTGAACCATAGGTCTTCATTACTACCGCTTTGAGATCGGGTAAATGTAAAATAGCATCTACCATCTCTTGCTGGATACCGGGAAAAAGGGTAAAAACAACCACATGTGTATCCATGAGAAAGTGTGGCTTAAACTTTTTTGTTGTATCTACCTTGTGGATGGCTTGGTATTCATAGTTGATATGGATGCCTGCATGTGCCAATGTGGGATAGTTATACGAGCGAAAGGCATTGAAATTTTCTGCATTAATCTTTGTGGTGCGGTTGCCACGCATCAGATTGTTCTCAAAGAAGATGCATACTTCTGGTACAACAGGCGTACCATCGGGGTTTTTGCTTGCTGCTATCTCTATTGAGGTAATCAGGTTTTCTTTACCATCGGTACGTAGCTGACCAATGGGTAGCTGACTGCCAGTTAAGATAACTGGTTTGCCTAAATTCTCTAGCATGAAGCTTAGTGCAGATGCAGTGTAAGCCATGGTATCGGTGCCATGAAGAATCACAAAACCATCAAAATAGTCGTAGTTATAGTCGATGATCTTTACAATCTTAGCCCAAGATGAGGGCTCCATATCTGATGAATCGAGTGGTGGGTCAAACTGATAGGTAGAGATACGATAATCAAAACGTTTTAACTCGGGCACGTGTTTGCGCAACTGGTCAAAGTTAAAGCTTTCCAGAGCTCCTGTTTCAGGATTCTCTATCATACCGATAGTTCCTCCCGTATAGATAAGTAATACGGATGGAGAGTTACTGTGAATCATATACAAGTATGCTTTTAGTTGGGGCAAATATAAGATTTTTTTTCTGGCTAAATATCAAAAAGAAAGTTTATTACACTTAAGTAGTTTATAAATAGGAATACTTTGTGTTAAAATGGTTATTTATCATTCCTTTTGTTACATTTATATGAATTTTTCAGTTTTTCTAATTTACCTATTGTCTCCATCTTTTTATCCTTTCTTAGATTATTTATGGGGTATTATAAATGGGAATCGGTTATTTAGTGTATATTTGTTTATAAAATAAATGGAATATGAAAAATTTAAGCTCTTATTTTTTGAGAGGCATTACTGCTTTGGTCTTAGGGTTAATATTAATATTGTACCCAGACCGTGTTACAGATATGCTTGTGGTGTTAGTTGGTGTACTCTTTTTTATTCCTGGATTAGTCTCTTTTCTACATGGAGTAGCTAATCGTGGTAAACAAAAAAGCTTGAATGTTATTTTCCCTGTGATTGGACTGGGAAGTATGTTATTTGGATTTTGGTTAATCATTATGCCAGCATCGTTTGTTGGGCTATTAATGATGGCCTTAGGGGTTTGTTTGGCTATTGGTGGCCTGCAACAGCTCGTGATGCTAGTAATAGCTAAGAAATATCATGTGGTTTCTGGTACCTTTTTTGTTATCCCATCTCTGTTGTTATTCGCTGGTCTTTATCTATTAACCAATCCTTTTAAATCGGCCAAAATGGCTTTTCTCTTTTTAGGGGTTTGTTTAATGATATATGGTGCTAACGAACTGTTTAACCATCTTAAGTTTGGTAAAAAAAGAAGCGATGCGATAGAGAATGAGGAAAAACAGGAGCCGGTGGATGCTGTTATGGATGAGGAGAAAGAGTAAATTTCTTTTCGGAACAAAAAAAAGACAATCTCCATAGAGATTGTCTTTTTTTTTAGAGAGATGGGTGGGTATAATTAGTTACAACCACATCCACAACCACAACCTTCTTGGTCGTCACCGTCATTGCTTCCGCAACCACCGCCACAACCATCACCGCTACCACAACTGTCACAACCGCCAGCACCTTCGCCGCTCATCATATTGAGTAAGCTTTGAACTTCTTCTGCTGAGGCTGGACGAGATTCCATTACTTTTCCAACAAAGTTTAGGTCTTTTCCAGCTAGTGGGTGATTCATATCTGTAATAACGTCTGTTTCTGTTACTTCTAATACAGTACCATTCATGCGGTCGCCCTCTTCATTCATCAAAGGTACTACTTTTCCGGCTTGAATGTTTGTATCATCAAATTTACCATCAACGACAAATATATTTTTAGGTAGGGTTAAAACTCTATCTTGGTGATATTCTCCATATGCTTCTGATGATGGAATAGCGAAATCAAAAGTTGCTCCCTCTTCCAGGTCTTTTATTTGATTCTCAAATGCATCAAGAGTAAAACCTACACCGGTGATAACTTGAAATGGTTGGTCTTCTGGCGCTTTCTCCATTAAACTTTTTTCTCCATTTGTTGTTGTATACAACTCATAAGTTACTGTGATGTACTTGTTTGGTGTTGCTTCCATTTTGTTTATTTTATTTCGTGAATATTACTGCAAATTTACTCTTTTATTTCTGAATAGGTATTTACACCCTCTATTTTTAGGTTGATTTAATGGTTTTTTGAGGACTTGAACTTTCTTTATGTAAATATCTTGGGTATTCTAATTTTTTTAGTTCCTCTTTTGCTTGTCTTTTCCTAATTATCCTACTACTTTTGTGTAGTTGAAATTAAAAATATAGAAGTCATGAATACGGAATGTAATCCAGATAGGATAGGACATTATCCTTTTGTTGCTGAGTCTTTTCATTTAGATTTTTCGGGACATCTACTCCTGTCCGTGTTGGGAAATCATTTACTTAACTGCTCTAATCGTCACTCTTCGGATAGAGGCTTTGGTATCTCCTTACTAAATGAACATAAATATACATGGGTGCTTTCTCGACTTTCTATTGATCTATCTGAGATGCCTTGTCAAAACGAGCCCTTTATTATTGATACGTGGGTAGATTCTATTTACCGTTTGTTTACGGATAGAAATTATGTGATTCGTTCTCCACAAGACAAGGTGTTGGGATATGCCAAATCGGTCTGGGCTATCATCGATTTGGAGAGTAGAAAACCGATTGATTTACTCTCTATTGATGGTGGACGAATAGTGGAACATATCTGTAAGAAAGAGTGCCCAATTAATAAGCCACAACGTATACGATTGAGTGATAAAAAGGAGGTTGTATCTGAATTTACGGCTGCATATACCGATATTGATATGAATGGTCACTTTAACAGCATTAAATATATAGAACATGTAATGAATACGTTTTCTCTCGATTTTTATCGCGAAAAGCGTTTAAAACATTTTGAGATAGCCTATGTTTCTGAGTGTTATTTTGGCGATACGATTGTGATTAGTAGAGAGCAGATAGATGCAACCACCTACTTTATTGAAATAGCAAAGAAGGGGGAGAAAGTGTTATGTCGTTGTAGTTTGCTTTTTGAATAGAGCCAGAGGGACTGCTTACTTCAAAAGAAACAATAAAAAAAGGTTCAAAGAGCTCTGCTTGATGCATTCTCTTTGAACCTTTGTTGTTTAGTCTGAGTTATTCTCTAATTATATTTTAGAGAGACCCTTCATCTCTTTCTTGTCTTTAACCTCTAAAATACTAATGGCATAACCACCACCTGGAGCTGCTTTGATCTTTAATTTGCTCTTAGCTGTTGCAATACCTTTTTGGATGACGTAAGCCTGTGGGTTTTTCTCATAGTGCGCATCCTTAGCATCTTTATAAATGGTGATGATATATTTCTTATCCTTGTCTAAGAAGGATAGATCTAACTTAGATAGATGGCCGTTCTCATCGCTTGTGTTACCTATAAACCAGTTGTTTGTTCCTTTTGCTTTACGAGCAATGGTGATGTAATCGCCTGGTTCAGCTTCTAGATAGACCGTGTTATCCCAGTCTACTGCTACGTCCTTAATAAATTGGAAAGCGTCCATATGCTTTTCATAATTCTCGGGCAAATCTGCTGCCATCTGTAGGGGACTATACATAGTGATATAAAGTGCTAATTGACGAGCAAGTGTGCTATGTACAAACGAATTATTGTTAGGGTTCACTTTGTTTAGTTGGGTTTGGAATATACCGGGGGTATAGTCCATTGGTCCGCCTTTTAATCGTGTAAAGGGTAGTATTGTGGTATGGAAAGGTTTATTTCCACCAAAAGATTCATACTCTGTGCCTCGAGCCGATTCATTACCAATCAGGTTAGGGTAGGTGCGACAAAGTCCTGTTGGACGAACAGCCTCGTGTGCATTCACCATAATCTTATATTTAGCTGCTTCTTTTACTGCATAGAGGTAGTGATTAACCATCCATTGACCGTAGTGGTACTCGCCACGTGGTAAGATATCGCCTACATAACCACTCTTTACTGCATTGTATCCATTGTCTACCATAAATTGGTAAGCTGCATCCATATGGCGCTCGTAGTTGCGAACAGAGGCCGATGTTTCGTGATGCATCATAATTTTAACCCCTTTAGAGGCTGCATATTGCTGTAATTCTTTTACATGAAAATCGGGATATGGAGTTAAGAAATCGAAGACATAGTCTTTTGAATGGCCAAACCAATCTTCCCATCCTTCGTTCCAACCCTCGACTAATACTTGGTCAAAACCGTTTTCTGCTGCAAAATCGATGTAGCGTTTAACATCTTTGGTATTTGCACCATGTTTTCCGTTGGGTTTTGTTTTGGTATAATCGGTTTCTCCTAATTTTACAGAGGGTAGGTCGTCTGTGTAAGCCCATGAGTTGCGACCTACAATCATTTCCCACCATACACCAACATATTTTACAGGTTTAATCCATGAGGTATCCTTTATCTTACAGGGCTCGTTTAGATTTAGAATCATCTTAGAGGCTAGGATGTCTCGTGCATTGTCACTTACTATAATAGTACGCCAGGGCGATTGACAAGGGGTTTGCATATATCCTTTGTTGCCTTGTGCATCGGGAGTTAACCACGATTCAAAAATCAGATTCTTATCATCTAGGTTAAGATGCATACAGGCATAATTAACAAGTGCAGCTTCGTGTAGATTGATATATAATCCATCTTGACTCTTCATCATCAACGAGGTTTGTACGCCTGTTGGAGAGAAGGGGGTTTGCGATGTGTTAGGAGTAATATTCATTTTGCTTCTAATCTCGCTTAGCTTGGATTCGGTATAATCATATTCTTGTGTGTCATAATCACCAGGAATCCAAAATGCGGTATGATCTCCTGCCATAGCGAACTGTGTATGCTCCTCCTTTATGGTAAAGTAGACTAGGTTTTTTTGTTGTGGAAATTCATATCTAAAGCCTAATCCATCATCAAACAGACGAAAACGAATGAGTATGTTGCGATCGGTGGAGGTTTGGTTTAAGGTAACTTCCAACTCGTTATAATGATTTCGGATGGTTTTTACTTCGCCCCAGACTGGTGTCCATGTGTTGTCAAAACTGCTTTTTTCTGCTTTAACAAGTGTAAATCCCTTCATTAAGTTGTCTAACTTGACCAACTCAAAGCCTAGTTTACTCTCTTTGATAACCTCTTTATTTTTGTAGTTTAAGGCATAGGTGGGCACGCCATCTTGTACTTTAAAGGTTAACTCTAGTTCACCGTTAGGCGATTTTAGACTTTCGGCATGCAATGCAAGGGGCAAGACCAAAAGCAAGGCTATGATTAATTTTTTCATAGATAAATAATTTGATTGTTTACACGGCAAAGATACAAAAACTTATAAGAGTTCAGATGTGTTTCTCAAATAAACACTTTTATTGTTAGTGTAAACGTTTGCATCTCTCTTTTATTACCGTTATGCCGTGCTATGGTAGTTTTTTTGCAGACAGGATATTGGCTCTATCTCGGTTTAGCTGCTTCTATAGAATGGTGGATTATCTCTTTATTATTCTTAGTTCTCCTTAATAGGGGGATACCAAGTAGGGGAAATGATGTTTTGGGGTCTGCATAGATTGCTGCATTGTGGTTGCTCAGGAAAGGCTTTCATTTGCTGTTTAAAAGCGATTTTCGCTAAATAAGGAGGAAAAGATTTGCAATTACCAAGAATATTAGCGAATATTGTATGTAGTTGTTCTTAAACCACTAAACAATTGTTTTATGAGTGAATTAGCTAGTTATATTAAACGGATAGAGATAAAAGGTTTGTGGGGACGCAAAGATATTATCTGGAATTTACGCCCCGACGTAAATATTCTATCGGGCATCAATGGAATTGGTAAGAGTTCTATTCTGGATGCTTCGGTATATGCTCTATCTGCTTCAGCCAATGGCAAAAAGGAATTAAGCAGAGTAATAGGAAATGTGCAATTGTTTTTTGAGCCAGAAAAGGCGGACTCGGTTCGCTTTGATGTTATACGAAGTTTTGATCGCCCCTTTATACAAGCCGATTCTTTAACCAAAATAATGGATTGCACTATCCGTACAGAGTTGGATTGGCAACTCTATAAGCTGCAACGCGATTACTTGGATTACCAAGTGAATATTGGTAATCGGATGATTGAGATGCTTAGTTCTGAGGAGGATGGAGATAAGATAAAAGCTGCACTTTTATCTGGGCCAAAGCGTTTGTTTCAAAATATGGTGGATAAATTGTTTGTAGACACCGAAAAGAAGATTGATAGAAGAAGTAATGAATTACGTTTCAAACAAGATAATAAGGTGCTATCGCCATATCAACTCTCCTCTGGTGAAAAACAGTTATTAGTCATCTTACTTACGGTATTAGTACAAGATAACGCTCCCTGTGTGCTGTTTATGGATGAACCCGAAGTTTCTTTACATATTGAGTGGCAACAACAGCTCATTTCAATAATCCGAAAATTGAATGCACATGTACAAATAATTTTAACGACTCATTCTCCAGCTATGATGATGGATGGGTGGATGGATGCTGTTACCGAAGTGAGTGATATCTCCAAGAGTTATAAATTATAGTACTATCTATTATGTCTAAAAGCCTAAAGGATAATTTAACTTCCGATTGGATTGGAGCGTCTCATCTGCTTTATTCAAAAAAAACTCGTCGCAAAATTGTTGCGTATGTAGAGAGTTTTGATGATATCGCCTTTTGGCGTACGTTATTTCAAGCTTATGAAACAGATGCTTATTATTTCCATGTAATGCTCCCCTCTAATCATTCCCTGACGAAGGGGAAAAAAGCAGTGCTGATGCATGTGGTGAAGGAAACGGCCTTGGGCATAAACATGGTGGCTTGTGTTGATAGTGATTACGATTACCTATTGCAGGGTGCCTCTAGCGTGTCTAAACTTTTGTTGACTTCGCCTTATGTGTTTCATACCTATGCTTATGCAATTGATAATTATTTGTGCTATGCCCCTAGTATGCAGTCTCTTTGTGTGCAAGTAACGTTAAACGATAGGCATATTATTAATTTTGAAACCTTTATGCAAGAGTATTCTAAGATTGTTTATCCTCTTTTTGTTTTTGGTGTTTGGCTACAACGAAATCATGAACTCTCTTCTTTAACCATAAACGATTTTGTGTATTATACGGGTCTCAAACGTGTTCGTGTTTATCATCTTGAACAGTGTCTCAATGATGTGAAGAAAAGAACGGGTATGAAATTACGAAAATTACGTAATAAGTATCCACAAATAATAGAAACTGATTTGCCGCGGTTAGAGAAGGAATTGGCTGAGCTAGGTGTTACTCCAGAAACAACGTATATGTTTATTCAGGGGCATCATTTGGTGGATAATGTGGTGATGCGATTATTAAAGCCTATTTGTGCTATTCTTCGCCGTGAACGAGAAAATGAAATTAGTGAGTTTGCTGAGCACGAAGAGCAGTTCCAAAACGAGTTGGCCTCTTATACCAATAGTACGAGTACTGTTGAGATGATGCTACGTAAGAATACAAACTATACGGAATCGCCTCTTTATCAGCGGATTCAAAAGGATGTTGCTGCCTTTTTAGAACGAACAAAGGAAATTTAATCGTCGCTGTTGTGGGTGCGTTTGTAATAAAAATGCCTAGATGGATTTAATATCCTCAGAATTATTGTATTTTTGAGGAAAATAAAGAATAGTTTTTTATGAAAATAGATAGTAATAATGAGGGCTTTCAACAAACCTTAAATCTCATTCAGTTCTCCCATCAATCTATTTTCCTGACCGGAAAAGCGGGTACTGGTAAATCAACTTTTTTGAAGCATTTATGTAAGGTTACGAAGAAAAAGCACGTTGTACTAGCTCCTACGGGTATTGCTGCTATTAATGCAGGAGGAGTAACGCTTCATAGCTTTTTTAAGTTACCCTTTTCACCGCTTTTGCAAGATGACCCCAATTATAGCTTGTCGCGGGGCATGATTCATAAAACATTAAAATATTCGGCAGCACATAAGAAACTTATTAAAAACTTAGAGCTTATCATTATAGATGAGATATCTATGGTACGAGCAGATATTATCGACTTTATTGATAAAGTGTTGCGTATCTATTCGCAAAATATGCGCGAGCCTTTTGGTGGTAAACAACTGTTGCTCGTGGGAGATGTCTTTCAGTTAGAACCTGTTGTTTCTTCTAGTGCAAGAGATATCATTGAGCGATTTTATCCCAATGTGTTCTTCTTTTCTGCCCATGCTTTTCGGTCTATGCAGTTAGTCTCTATTGAATTGTTGAAAGTCTATCGTCAAACCGATATGACGTTTGTGAATGTGCTAAATCATATCCGTACAAATACAGCAACAGCTCAAGATCTTCAGCTACTTAATTCGCGTTATCAACATAGGATGAAGGAGGAGGAGATGTATGTCACCTTGGCTACTCGAAGGAGTAGTGTGGACCGCATAAATGAGGAGAAATTGGCACAACTATCGGGCGATAGCATTCTCTTTAATGGAGAGATAAAGGGTGATTTTCCGGAGTCTAGTCTACCAACGTCTTTGAATTTAGATTTAAAAGTTGGAGCGCAAGTGATCTTTATAAAAAACGATTTTGAACGCAGATGGGTGAATGGTACCTTAGCCGTGATTGCCGATATGAATGAGGAGGGGACGATAACAGTCTTAACCGAAGAGGGTAATCAATACGTGGTAACCCCTGAATTATGGCGAAATGTGCGTTATCAATACAACGAGAAGGAGAAAAAGGTGGAAGAGATAGAGTTAGGCACTTTTGTACAACTACCTATTCGTTTGGCTTGGGCCTTAACAATACACAAGAGTCAAGGACTTACCTTTACGAAGGTAAAGATTGATTTATCGGGTGGCGTTTTTGCAGGTGGGCAGACCTATGTTGCTTTGAGTAGATGTACTTCGCTTGAGGGACTCTCTCTCGAGAAAATGATTACGCAGCGCGACATCTTTGTTCGCCGTGAGATTGCTAATTTCTCTACCACCTTTAATGATAAGATGCTCATTGATAAGTCTTTAAAAGAAGCGAAAGCCGATGTGCATTATCAGAAGGCTTCGAAGGCTTTTGATGCAGGGCATTTTCAAGAAACATTGCGCGAACTATTTATTGCCATGCATGCACGAAATGAGGTGGAAAAGCCATTGGTGCAACGGTTTATCAGTAGAAAATTGAGTTGTATTACTACCTTAAAAGAAAAAAATAAACAGTTGTTGCTGGAGAGAGAGCTGATTGATAGGAGATTAGAGGAGCTAGCACGTGAATATTATGAGATGGGAATTCATTCGATCTCTCTAGCTTCTGATACAAGGTCGGCTATTGCTAATTTTAGAAAAGCAATCTCTTTGTATCCCAATTACAACGAGGCATGGATCCGTTTGGGAATTGTTTATTATAATGAGAAAGATAGTGTTGAGTCGCAAAAAGCCTTTAATACCTCTATTGCATTAGACCCTAACCAATTTAAATCGCGCTATTATCGGGCTAAAAATTATATGAACGGCAACTATTATGAGGAGGCCATCACCGATCTTAAGAAAGCATGCGACTTGCGACCAAAAGATGCAAAAGTACATGAGTTATTAGGGGATTGCTTTTCTAAACTAGGCGATTTTCAACATGCCGATTTCTTTTGGCAAATAGCCGAACAATTAAAAAAAGAAAAAAATGAAAACGATTAAACTTTATGCAGCTAATAACAGATTCGAAGATATTGATCAGGTTGTTTCTATCCTTAATGATGGTGGATTAATTATTTTTCCTACCGACTCGGTTTATGCTGTGGGATGTCATGCACTTAAAGAGCGAGCAGTGGAGCGTATCTGCCAGTTAAAACGGGTGGACCCACGTAAAAATAGGCTCTCTGTTATCTGTTACGATTTAAGTATGATTAGTCAGTATGCTAAGATTGATAATACTGTTTTTAAATTAATGAAACGCAATTTACCAGGGGCGTTTACTTTTATTGTTCCCACTAATAGTAGTTTGCCAAAGATTTTTAGAAATCGTAAAGAGGTGGGTATCCGTATGCCAGATGCTGCTATTATTAAAGAAATAGCACGATGTTTAGATGCTCCCATTATGACGGCTTCTTTACCTCTCGATGAGGATGAACCCGATTTTTCTATTGACCCAGCATTAATTATAGAGAGATATGGCGACCGCGTGGCTCTAGTTATTGATGGAGAGGATGGTGTGATGACGGAATCGACAATTGTTGCCTGCACGTCTGGTGACATAGAGATTGTTCGTCAAGGAAAAGGGGAATTGATTCTATAAAAAAAAACAGCTATAAAAAGAAAGGCTTACTCTATATTTTAATAGAGTAAGCCTTTTTTAATTAAGACGATAGTCTTATTTTGTATCTCAAAGTTGATTAGTTTACAGCTACTTTATGTGCTTGACCATTCACAATAACAATATATTGATTAGGTAAAACAGAAAGACTGAAACTTCCCTCTTGTGCTGTTTGTTGCATAATCTTGCTTCCTGTGATAGTATAGATAGAAAGCACATCGTTGTTTGCTAATCCATTCACAGTAATCATTCCTTTGCTTGTGCTTACGGTTGCTGCATTTGCAGTTTCGTTTTGTATGCCCGATGCATCGCCTACAGTGATACTTGTTGTTTTAAAAGCATCTACTCCAGAAAACTTAGGGAATGCAAGACTGCTCATCTCACAATATACAGGCTCGGTTTGTGTTTTAATAAAGGTAAACTTACCTGCGTTTTCAGTGTAATCTTCACCAGCAACTAATGCAGTTCCCTCTTCGGTTTTCCAAGTATAAGTTGTTGTTTGTGGAGCATCTGTAACTCCTATCACCATGTCTTGTGCAGATAGGTCTAACTCTGTACCAACTGTTATTGTTGTAGGAATTTCTAATGCTGCTTGTGGAGCATTATAATATCTACTGTTAACATCTGCTGATAGAGTAGGGAGTGTAGCGAAAGTCAATTTGTTTCCCATACATCTAAAGGTAGATGTGATAGTTCCAATCTTTAAATCAGAAATCTCATTATCAGCGCAATAAAAATACTTTAAAGCAGTACAAGCTGTTACATCTAATGCAGTTAATTTATTTCCGTTCAATGAAAGTGTTTTTAGGTTTACATTATTACTTACATCTATAGTAGTAAGTAGGTTATTAAGAATGTACAAGCTTTGTAAGTTTGTATTTTGACTTAAATCAATTGCTGTAAGTTGATTGTCATTTGCATATAGTGTTTCCAATGCAACACATTTAGAAACATCTAAAGTGGTAAGACCAATACTACTACAATTAAGATAGGTTAAAGCAATGTTATTAGATACATCAAGTGATTCTAATGGATTTGAATTGCAATATAGTTTTAATAATTTGGCATTCTTGCTTAGATCTAGACTAGTAAAACTATTTCCATTTACATATAGTTTTTGAAGTTCTGTTGCATTACTGATGTCAATAGCTGTAAATTTAGGTCCATCTACACTAGATACACAATCTAAATAAGCAATTGATGCACCATATATTTTAATTACACCATCGCCTGTTGGTGTTCCTGTAATTACAGTTGCACTAGCGTATGGGTCTAAAACTTGTACGTCTGTTGCTGTTTCAAATGCGTTTCCATCTCCCCAATCCACAGATACCTTAGTATTTGCCTCTGTTACCATAATCTCTATGGAACGTTCAGTACCAATTGCATCTGCCGTTAAGGTGATAGTAGGTACATTTATTGCTTGTGCTAAAGTGGCTACACATGCTAAAACACAAAAAAGTAAATTTTTTTTCATCATTATATAATATTTATTGATTTGGTTGCGAAGATATAAAAAAATAGAACTATAATTCTTGTTGCTCACAAAAAGTATAGTAAGAACGCGAAAAAAATATATTTTTAGAAGATTTTGGTCCATTTAGTTGAATAAACGAAAGCAAATCGTCAAATTAAAAATGATATTGATTTAAGCAATTATAAGTCTTTTGTTTTGTGAGATTCGTTTATTATGACTAATATTGCATTTTATTACGTCGGAAAAGCATTTTTGTCACGTTTTGTATATTTTTTATATAAAAATCCGATAAAAAGTGCTTTTGCTATTTTTTTGAAAGGTTGTTTCTGCTAAAGATGGATAAAATGATACAATTCAATTGAATATATGGTCAATTGGATACTATTTATAGCAATTGGTTAGCCTAGACAGCCTATTTGTTCCTAATCACTGCTTACTATTTGGTGATTTTTAATTTAATTTTAATAACTAACTATAAAAATTTCTCTTATGAAGAAAATAATTGGACTCTCGTTCCTATTACTATTTGTTTCAGCAACTACGTTTACAGCTTCTGCTAAGAAACGTAAAAAAGAAACAAAGGACTTGGCTCTTACAAAAAAGGACTCAACGAAGAATGATTATAAAAAAATCATTAAGGATGCTGTTATTACCAATGGACTTTTTACAACCATTGTAACAAAAAAGACAAACAAGCTCTATTTTGAGATAGCCGATTCTGCATTTAATCATCTTTATATGTTGGCCAATCGTATTGCTGAGACAAGTAACTCACACGATTTTGTAGCTGGACAGATGGTGAAAGATCCTATTATGATTCGTTTTTCAAAAGATGGACAAAATGTATATATGCATTTGGTGCAAAGCAATAATTATGTTGACCCAAATGATCCTATATCTGCTGCCTTTGACAAAAACTTTATCGATCCCGTTTTAAAAGGTTTCAAAATTGCTGCTCGTAACGGAGAGAATGTAGTGATTGATGTTTCTGCTTTTTTCGGTAAAAACGAAAAATGTATCAGTCCTATTAAAGTGGATAGCCCATTAGCTAAATTGTTTGGCGGTGGTAACTCATTAAAAGGAACTTTTTCTGCAGATGCTTCTAACATTGTTAAAGTAAAGACTTTTCCAAAAAATATTGAGATAAAGAGTTTACTCTCTTTTATCACTAAACCACTAGATAGACCCTATTCTGTATTGGTTCACCGATCGTTGTTCGTGCTTCCTGATACTCCCATGAAAATGAGATTGCAAGACAATAGAGTTGGCTATTTTAGTTCGGATAAACATTTCTTTAGCTCTAATAAAGATAGAGTAGAGATGCAAACCTTTATTCATAAATGGCGATTAGAACCTAAACCTGCTGATATGGAACGTTATTTTAACGGCGAATTAGTAGAGCCAATGAAACCAATTGTGTTTTATGTAGATTCAGCTTTTCCAAAGAAATGGCGCGATGTGGTTAAGAAAGGTATTGAAGATTGGAATGTTGCCTTTAACGGTGCAGGTTTCAAAAACGTAGTTACTGCAAAGGATTATCCTAGCAATGACCCTGACTTTGACCCAGATGATATGCGTTATAACTGTGTGAAATATGCTGCAACTGCAACAGCAAATGCAATGGGACCTAGTTATGATGACCCACGTACGGGTGAGATTCTTACAGCGGATGTTATTTGGTATCACAATGTAGTTTCTCTTTTGCACGATTGGCGTTTTGTTCAAACAGCTGCTGTAGATAGTCGTGTTCATAAAGCAACCTTTGACGATGCAGTAATGCAAGAGTCTATTCGTTATGCTGCTGCACACGAGATTGGTCATACACTCGGCTTAATGCACGATATGGGTGCTAGTTACTCCTATCCTGTTGACTCCTTAAGAAGTCCCTCTTTTACACAAAAATATGGTACTACTCCAAGTATCATGGATTATGCACGTAATAACTTTATTGCACAACCAGGTGACCTAGAAAGAGGTGTGAAGTTAACTCCTCCATTGTTAGGTGTATACGATATGTTTGCCATCAACTGGGGATATCGTTTAATAAAAGGTGCTACCACTCCACAGAGTGAGAAGAAAACATTAAATGCTTGGATTGATGCTAAGAAGGGTGACCCAATGTATGAGTTTGGAGCACAACAAATTTTTGGAACGATAGATCCTACCGACCAAACAGAAGATTTAGGTAACGATCATATGAAATCGGGTGACTATGCAATTAGTAACTTGAAAATTATAATGAAGAACCTTGAGAAATGGACTTATGTAGATGGCGATCGTTATGATGCTGTTGAAGATATGTACAAACAAGTTGTTTACCAATACAGACGTCATTTACGTCATGTAATGCCTTACTTAGGTGGTATTCGTTTCCAAGAGGTACGTCAAGGTGATGGGGAGATAGCTAAACACTATATGGATAAAGC
>Ga0172378_10002753_pt1 | contig 16514 bp, 1 predicted proteins | sample GrowelOW332metaG_FD_119755 | JGI IMG/M metagenome (GOLD analysis project Ga0172378, IMG submission 119755) | Groundwater microbial communities from an aquifer near a municipal landfill in Southern Ontario, Canada - Pumphouse #3_1 metaG | ecosystem: Environmental > Aquatic > Deep subsurface >... | reverse complement strand
TGGTGACCAGCGGAAGCGTGCCGGCAAGTAAGCATACGGTTGCAGCCCCTCTGATGCTGATCGACGCACCTTTCCAGGCGGTCAATAGCCTATATCCGGCATCGCAGCTCAGCGGATTGCCGCTGCTGACCTTCGCTTTAACCCCGGCCAGCCGCAGCGTTGAGCAACTTCGCTTTGAACTCTATGATGTCGCCGGCATAAGCGCTGCGGATTTTAGCAATCTGCGCATCGTTGTCGATTATAATCAGAATGGTCAGATCGATGCTTGGGAAAATACTACCGTTGGCGGTCTCGGCATTGCTAGCGTGCAAGCCGAAGACGGCAGCGGAACATTGACCTTCAATCAGCCGTTCATGACGGCCGGAGGTGATTTTATCTTGGTTGGCGACCTTGCCAATCTGGTTAATGACGATACCTTGACGATTACTCTGACCCGAAACGGCGTCAGCGTCCCGGCTAATGACCTGGTAGAAGGCGGCGTCTCCCCGATCCGGCATGCCGTCTATCGCTCGGAATTGCCGGAAGCAGCTTTGCAGACCAACTGGACGCTTGGCTATCGCAGCCCCGGCGGCAATACCGTTACCGGCTGTTACAGCCCGGATGGTGAACGCATCGTCGTCGGCTATTCGTCCGGAACGGCCTTCCTGTTCGCAGCAGACAGTAACACGCCATTGCAGATGTTCCACAAGCATTTTGACACGGTACAGTATGCGGGATTCTCGAAAAACGTCAGTGATGCTGAGACCGTTGTGACCGTTACCCGTGACGGTGCTGTTTATGTCTGGAATCCGGAAAGCGGCGAAATGGAAAACAACCTGTTCGCCGACTTGCTCGTCCGCTATGCTGTACCTTCTCCGGATGCCAGCAAGCTCTTCATCGTCACCGAGGGCAAAGGGATGCTCCTGGATTTAACCACCGGCAACACCCTCTGGGAATTTGTCCAAGGCACCAGCGGAATAAGCGCACAACTCAATGTGGCGGATTATGATCCGACCGGACAGTATATCCTGGTCGGATCCGCTGATAAATACGCCTATCTACTACGGGCAGACAGCGGCGAGATCGTGCGGACGCTTTCCGGGCACAGCCAGCAAGTCACCGGTGCCAATTTCGCCGCCAACGGAAGCGTCATGCTGACCAGCAGCACAGATGCCACCATCAGCCTCTGGCGTATGGGAGTGGCCGACCCGGTCAGCACAGTTACCCTTGGCGGCGAAAGCTGCCTGGGAACCGGGATCTCCAAAGACGGCACCCGCTTCGCTGTGGTAACCTTAGGGGGCAGCACCCGCTATCTGCGGATGTATGCAGACAACGGCAACCTGCTTTGGACAAGCGTCCTGAACTACAAACATTTCACCGGTAATTTCTCCTCATTGCGTTTCGATCCCTCCGGATGCAAGATTCTCCTTTGCAGTCAGGCCAATGGGGATGTCAATCTACCGGCCGCCCTCGCGGTGCAGCTTTCTGCCCTTGATGGCAGCCTGATCGACTTTGTCGGGCCTCGCGGGCGGGTACGAGGCGGCAATCGCACGCTTGATTTCCAGCGGGTGCGAGTCTCAGAAGACGGCAACCGGATTTTCTATATGCACACGGAAGGATTGGATGTCATCTTCCCGGAGTTCGGCCAGCAGATCATCGGCTATTCCGACCTGTCGACAGAATATTCCTATGACATCACCCCCGATGGCCGCAAACTGGCATTTATCTATTACAACGGTTCCATCAGCTACACGCTCCGTTATCTGACCGTGGATCAAGAGGAAAAGCGCTTCAGCATGCTGTCGCAAACCACCTTCGACTATCCGCTGTCGAACCCATTCAATCCGCTGACCCTGTCGCGCAGCGGCGGGCTAGCCATTATCGGCGACAGCATTCGGCGCACCTTCACTGGCAGTCTTTATCTCGACGGCCCGAATCCTAACGCAGCCTATGTTTCTGCTTTCAAGGCTGATGAGACCTCCTGGGGTATCGCCTTCTTTAATGATATGGCGATTAAGACCTCGCGGCTTGACGACATCAGCGGCAGCCTGGAAAAAGGAGTCACCCAGACTGCCCCCTACAAGCCGGTAAAAATCCTGTATCATCCAGATGGCAAACGAGTCGGCTGCGTCGATGAATACGCCGGTGTTCAGTTCTATGATCTGGATGACGGCAATCCGGTGGGGCTTTACGATTATCGTAGCGATTCCAGCCGTCCCCGCCTGCACGATGCGGCTCTCTCGCACGACGGCACAATGCTGGCCGTGGCTCGTTCCAACTCTGTCAAACTGTATGATATGCGCACCGGACGGGTTTTGCGCTATTTTTATCCGACACATTCCGGCCAGGGAAGCTGTTATGCCTATGCCGTGGGTTTTGGTGCCCGGGACAATATGCTCTGGATCGCCTGGGATGACTCCTATGTCGAGATTTTCCAGCGTTCGCGGGTGACCGGCCTGCGCCTGTCACCGGCCTCCCGGACACTGGCCGTCGGACGCAGCCAGGAATACACGGTCAAGGCGCTGTATGACGACGGCAGTTCTGTTGACGTCACCCCGGAATTCATATACCGGGCCAACGGTGTTGAACTGGCTCCCGGCGCACGCCTCTTCGTCACCCCGGCCGCCGGAGCGACAATTGAAGCCGGTAAAGTCACGGTCAATCCCGGCGCCCAGAGTGATCTCCTACTGGAAGCCGTCTATACCGAAGGCGGCTACACGGTCAGTGCAACCGCAACGCTGAGCGTCGGCAGCAGCACTTTGGTGGCTTTGCAAGCCAATCCGAATGAAGTCTCCTTGGTACCCGGCGTGTTGACACCGATTGCTTACACAGCAGAATTCAGCGATGGCTACACTGAAAAAGTAACCTCAAACGTAGTCCTGACGACGCCGACGCCGCAGTACCTACGCATCAGCGGCAACAACGTGATGGTTCTGCCAAATGCCCCGGCCGGCGAAATCCAGGTCATCGGCACTTATATCTCAGATGGCGTGACGAAAACCGCCACAACCATAATTTTCGTGCATGGAGCAGAAGCGCGCTGGAACCGCACTACTATTACCCCAGGTGGTGACGTCGGAGCGATGGCCTACTCCCCCAATGGCCAGCAGCTGGCCGTCGGCTATTCCTCCGGTGCCGTCGGTATCTACCAAGTCGGGGCAACGACGACGCAGTATACCCTAACCGCCGTTCTGGCCGCGCATCAGCGTCCGGTCAGCGGAGTCTATTGGCGCAACAATACGCAACTGCTCAGTCTGGGTCGGGACGGACGGATCGTTCAATGGGGCTACAATACCGCGACAAGCGGTTTTGACCAGACGGCCGAATATCAGCACGACGCGGTATTTACTGCAACAGGTCTGTATTCCGGCCTGCTGATCCTGGGGGACAACTTGGGTGCAGTAACGCTATTCGATCTGGACGCCAATCAAGTCGTCTGGACACAGCCACTGCACACCGGGGAAGTGACATGCGTCGCCGTCAATGCCAGTCAAGTCATCAGCGGTGGTGAAGACCGCCGACTGCTGCTGCTCAACCGCAACAACGGCAACCAGCAGATGGCCTATTCGGCCTTTGCCAAACCCCCAGTAGCGGCATGTTTTCAGGGAACACAGACGGTCGTTCTTTCCGGTGATAAACGCCTAGCCCGCTGGGATACTGGCACCGAAGCAACAAATCTGGTGGAATATTACTTTCCGTATCAACCAACTGCATTGAGCCTGCCCTCGGACGGCAGTATGCTGGTAGCCACCGCCAATAATGGCGGCAATGCCATCTGGATCTATAATTCCGGCGGCCTGCTGACGCACTGGCTGGATGTGCCGCCAGCACAGGGAACGATTACAGCCTTGGCCGTGACCCCGAATGGCGGTCATATCCTGACCGGAAGGGGTAGTACTATCGTCACCATCGAGACCGAAATGGGCACGGAAAGCAAGACGAGTGATTTCCACTCTTGCCAATTCTGGGATAAGAATCGCGGCAGTTATGCCGGTTCGCTCGGCCATAGCTATTCGCTCAACGATGCCCGCATGAACGCAGATGGCAGCCTGATCTTCACTCAAAGCGCTCGCCGAATCTACCGATGGGGCGTCAGCGAAAATGGCGTTGCTTCGGAGACTAAATTCCTGGAAACGGGATATTTCACGCCCTATGATTTTGCCAACCTGGAATTGAACAGCGGCATTGGTGAAGATGGGCTGCCTTTACTCGGCACGCGGGTGCAGTCTTCGATTTATCTGATGCATCCGGAAGAGCGCCTGCTACATCAATCTGTCCATAGCAATGCCAGCTACTTCGGCATTTCTCCGGATGGTCACCATCTGATCACCAACAGCAGTGAACCCATCACCCGCTTCTGGAACATCGCTCTGGATTTCCCGACCGTGACCGCTGAACACCCCAGCACGACCTCCGATGTAGCCTTTCTGAACAACGAACGCTCGCTCGGCGCCATCGGAGCCGATATGTTTGTCCGCATTTACAATGCCGCCGGCGTCGGTGTCAGCGGCATTCAGATTCAAAAACCCGGCGAGGAACCTGCCGAACCGGAATTCGGCAGTCTGGAAGGCCCGGAATTGTGTGATCTCGAAGTCTCGGCCAATGGACAACGCGTCGCCCTGGCCCTGCAGTATATTTCGAAAGATATGCTGGGAGAGATTACCGTGTATACTTTTGCCCAGGTCTATGATCTCTCCGGCACCGAACCGGCACGGGTTTTTGATATTTTCCTCGGTAGGGTCGAAGGGATGGTTCCACCGGTGGCGCTAGCCCTTTCCAACGATGGCAGCCTGCTCTTTTACGGTTTAAGCCAGAAGGATGGGGAGGGACGTCTGCACGATCTGACGAAAGGACGGGAGCTACGTCTGTTCCTGTCGCCCTCGGCGGGAACGATGTCCTGCCTGGGGCCGGCTGCCGCGCAGTTCACCGCAGACGGAACCGCCCTGATGATCGCCTGGACTGAAGGCTATGCAGAAGTCTATGCCCGCGAAAGTTTGGATAATCTGCGACTGTCGCCAGCAGAACGCTCGGTCGCTGCCGGCGAAACCCTCGACATCTCGGCCTGGGTCTGCTATGCGGATGGCTCGGAAGCCGAGGTCACTGGCCGGACAGAATTCAGCGTAATCCCCCCTGCTGCTGCCACGATCGCTGTTGATGGCAGCGTTCGCATCGATGCCGGAGTAGCCGCCAATACTGAAATCATTATTACTGGCGAATATACCGAACTGGGAACGACAAAAACCGGAACCGCGACGTTGCGGGTGAAAGCCGCAAGCTTTATCGCCTTGAGCATCGACCCACCGAAAATCTCTCTGGCTCGTGGCCAGCATGTCGACATACGTGTTTTCGCACATTTTGCTAATGCCCTGATTGAGGATATCAGCACCGCCCCCGCTCTGGCCTGGGTACAGTCCCCTGCCAGCGTGCTACAGCGTTCCGGCAATACTTTTACGGTTCCGGCCAAAGCCCAATACGGGGATGTCGCGGTCAGCGCACGGCTCGTTCGTGATGGCGACGAACGGCAAGTCACGATGCGAATACACATCCGCCAAGAAGGTTCCATGGTCAATCCCGGTGACTTTGACGAAAGCCTCCTGGTCGATTTCAATGACCTAAGCTATTTCATCGGACATTACGGCGAAGCCAGCACTTCGGCAACATGGGATTCTCGCTGTGATTTCAATGGCGATAACAGCATCGCTCTGGCCGACGCAACAAGTTTTGTCGGATTATATGGTACCAACTATGCCCCGACCCGCAGCGGCTCAGAGCTTGAACAATCCCCCCTGCTGACACGCTCGGAAAAGGCTCTGACCCAGGTCTGGCTGGTCGGACCCGAGAAGCCAGTGCCGCTCGGTGAAGTCTTTGAACTGCTGATTTACGCGCAAGAAAATGATCCGCTGGCTCATGGTTTCCGAGGCGGTCCTTTGACCTTGCTGTTTGATCCGGACAAGGTGGCTTACGATGGTGGATTTTCGCCGGAGGCAATCCTTGAATCTCCCTATAAGCTATTCCAGGAAGGACAACTGCTCCCCGACCGCATCGAGCAACTATGCGGCTTGACGATTCGCGATGGCTTTGGCAATGGAGAACCCGTACTGTATGCCCGGCTGAACTTCAAAGCCTTGCAAAGCGGCGATTTGGCCTTCTCTCTGGCTCCTTCCTCTTCCGGCATGGTGCTGACTCCACCGGTCGGTAAACTGGTGCTTACGGCCACCGAATTCACTGGCTTGGCTGTCCGCTCACTGGCAAGTGACGGAAGCGACGAACTTGCCTTTGGCACTCTCACTTACGGCTGGAATTTACTGGGAGTCTCCCTGATCCCACGGGCGGAAAATCCTTGGACGACAGCGGACGGGAGCCCCCTGCCCGAGCTGAATTTCTTCGGATATGATCTAGCCAGCAAAGCCTACTTGCTGACCGCTTCAAACAAGGTACAGGCCGGGCAGGCATACTGGGTCTTTCTGCAGGAACCGCAGTTAGCTATCACCCTGCATGGCTATCGGCCAGAAAACCTTCCAGCACTCCCACTGGGCTGGAACCTCTGCTGCCCCATGCTTATACCTGGCACCCTCGCCGATCCGAACGCCAAGGCTCTGTTCCTTTGGAATTCCGCCGCCAAAAGGTTTGCGCCCGCCCTTGAGCATGTCCGCAACAGCAGCCAAGCCGCCTGGTATTATCAGGAGGAAACTGAACCGGAATTTTGATCTTCGCAAAGCCCATACTGCATCGGCCAGTTTCTTGCTTTTGTGGAAGAAATTTTGCAAACAACTCATGCAGAGCATTGGGTACGTGTACGTTTGTAATACAGCCTTCAGGCTGCGTCAAAAGCGAGCTTCAGCCCGCTTCCCGGATTCTCCCAAGAAAGTAGCCGGAGCTTCCAGCTCCGGATCCGCTCCCGATCCCGGACAAATCCTACGGGTACCGAAGAACTCAACGGGAACTACTTCTGACGCCTCTGTTTTTTAGGACGAAAACGAACCGCTATAAGGGATGCCGGCGCTCCATAGCTCGCGCCCTTTCTGAGACGCATGACAAAACAACCCAAAGCCCCGGATGAAAATCTTTTAGGTTGTGGACGACAGTCCAGCCCGTGAACGTCCGTGTGTCCGTGTCCGTCCGTGTCCGTCCGTGTGTCCGTGTCCGTCCGTGTGTCCGTGTCCATCAAAAATAAACGCTTTTTCAGAAATGGGTATGGCTATGAAACATGCGCAAATTTTTCTTTTGATCCCATTGCTGATTTTCACTCAACGGATATTCGCTGTGCAACAGACCTGCTATCAGGGCTCGGCAGCGGATCATCTGGTGATCAGCGAGGGGCTGAACGCTACTTCCACATTTTCCGATGTTGCAGTGGACTGGCAACAGAACAGCCATGTCGTCTGGCGTTCCGGACGGGATATCTATTACGCCAAAACCGATCTGGCTGGCAACTGGATGCTGCAGGAAAACCAGACTCCGGTGCCTTTCCGGAAAGTCGGCACCCTCTCAACGGCCACCTTTGTCCCCTCCATCGCCGTTGATTACGATGGTGCTGCCCATATTGTAGCCGCCAATGGCATCGGCTCCATGTTCTATCTCAAAATCACTGCGGATGGCACAGAACTGCTCCGAGAAGCGAAAATTTCCTTCAAGGTCAATCTGAACTGGGTCTACTTCCAGGGCGCGGATGTTGCCATCGATCCGAAAACGAACCTACCGGTCATTGGCACACTGGGTGAATTGGTAACTCCAACCACAATCTGGGGATATCCGATGACCAAACATCAGGAACGCATCTACGCAGTGCGCCTGAATGAAAATGCCGAAATCACCGAAAAAATCTTTTTTGCGGCCAGTGGCTGGTCTCTCGGATGTCCCCGCTATATCTATGGGCATCCCGCCATCAGCGTCGATAACAATGGAATTGTTCATGCCGTCTGGAAAACCCGCATGCTGGTCAGCAGTGAAGAAGAGGACAAAGGGACTGTCAATCAAGATATCATCGGTGGCACCCTGGGGATTGTCAGCACCAATTCCGCGCCGGACCCCAATGCCAGCCTGGCGGAGAAATTCCAGGCTGAGAACCGTCATGGGGTTTCGTACTCAGAAGGTGATATCATGATTGAGTATGCCCGTTCGGACAAGGTTCAAACCGGCCTGGGTCTTCTGATCAAATTTGGGGGAGTCTATGTCAATACTCCCGGTGATATCATGAAAGGCACTTATTATCCAGTACCCCGAATTGCCTGCGATGATGAAGACCGGGTGCATATCGCCTGGAATGGTAAGAATGGCGACAAACCCGCCATACTCTACTCTCGCATCTGGCTAGACCCGGAGGAAAAACAGGGTATAGCCTTAAATCAGGCCATGAATATGGGCGTCATCGAAAAACGAAGCTATCAGATCAACAGTAGTCTGGCCGAAGTCGAAGAAGAACAATGCGATCTGGCCATCGGTGACAATGCCGTACACTTCGTCTGGGTCGACGGACGCAACTCCCAAAACGGCAGCCAGATCTTCCACGGCGCGGTCAGCTTGCTCTCCGGAATCCTGCAGAGCTCCCAGGAATATGCCATTTCCGGTAAACGGGACAATAATGTCACCCTGCCGCACATCGCCTTCCGCACAGAACGGATTTTCAAACAATGGATCGGCTATGACGGCGACCCAAACCCAGGTGCTGAGGACTTTTTTAACCCTGCTGAGGCTGAAACAGCCGTCAATCTTTATCCCAATAAGGAAATTCGCCTGACCGCCACCTATCTGCCCTGGCCCAACGGAACTCCTTGCCCTCCAGACCCGGAAATCAACCTGAGCGGAAACCCTCAGGGCGCCTCCTATGAACGCGTCTATCTCTCCGCAGATGACGGCTGCGGCCAATACACCGTCACATGGCAGGAAATGTTCCCTGAAAAAAAGGACTATGATATCTGCCTGCACCGGCGGCGCTACTGGGCACAGACCTATGGACTGCTGCCGCATTCTGAACAGCCCAACCGGCTCTGGGACAGCCAGGACGCAAGAGATGCCCTAAGTGAAGCCAACCGAACCCAGGGGACTGTCGTCGATCTGCCCATTGTCTTACGCCCCGTTTATGCGGATCTAGTACAGGAAAGCAATTACCACGAAGCACAGGGCTTGGTCGCCGATGGCGTTACCCCATTCATTATCCGAGTGGACCTGCCTGTCGGTGAATATTACATCGGCCTTGCGGGAGCACCTAGCAGCAATACCGGAGGAGTGGCCGGATTTATCGGCAATCAGCGCCTGTTCCGTTTTTATTTCAGTGAGGTAAATCCGGATTGGTGCAACTTTGAGCAGACCCACATCGGCAACTCGTTTACCGTAAGTTCGGAACATCCCGGTCTGCAACCCAAAGAAACAATCTTTCTGATCAAAGGCTTTGACTGTAATGCCGCTGAGGTTTCCTGGCCGGCTGCACAGCCAGACCTGGTTCTGCAACTCAAACTCTGGAAACGCCCGGCCAATACTGATCAAGGCCTGGATATGACGAAGGATGAACCTTTCGCCATGATCCCCTTTGGCGTTGCCCGCCCCCCCATCATCCTGGTACATGGCTTCAATAATGCCGGTTCGGGCTGGACGGCAGAGTTCAAGAAACCGCTGGAAGACCTGGTTGGCAAAGACATGCTTTTTTCACTGGACTATGCACAGAGTATGTCTCCCTACGGACCCTTGGCAACCTGGGAAAAACACCTCGAGTCCTCAGTCAATTCCTTGTTGAAACGACTGCGTTGGAAACATGGTTCTGACTATATCGATGAGCGCCTGGAATACAAAATGATCCGGGATGATGCCCTGGAGGTAAAAAAACAGCTTGATGAGGTAAAGAAAACCATTGAAGAAGGCGAAAGTCTGTTGCGGGTACTGGGTTATCTCGGCGGTGAAGATCCGGAAGAAGAAATCGATTGGCTTGATTGGACTATCAAGGTGCTGTATTGGCAAAAAGCCGCCAATGCTACAGATGACCTCACCACCCTTGAAAAAGAGTTGGCACTGAATCTGTATGCCACCGAACAACTGCTACGGCATCGCAGCGGCTGGGCCTTCACCCGCTATGACGTTATTGGACATTGCCAGGGCGCTATCCTGTTGCGTATGCTGGCGACGAATGCCAAAACGGAGCCCGAAGCACTGCGTTTTCTGCAAATGAGCAATTTCGGGCGTGGGCGTTTTCGCTCTTTGACCGCGATTGGAGCCCCCTTTCGCGGTTCCAAGCTGACCCAGTATTACCGCCATTACTACAATCATGTGACCAATACGCTGGCTACTTTGATTGAAAATTATGAGTATCGACAGGTGCTGTCAACCGTAACTCAAAACCTGGGAGCCGGCCTCGGCTTGCTCTACTACGCCGACCGCCATGGCTATATGGAACCCAAGTTCGACGCCTTCAATGGCGAAGTTATGACTCTCGCTGAAAAATATCCGGTGCATCCAAGTGCCAAATTTCATTATGTCAGCACCGTCATCGATCATGACGCCAAAGTCCCCTGGCATTTTTTCGCCAGCATCGGGCTGGTTAAGAACAGTCCACAGCCTGATTTCGAACTGTTTGATCTGCTCTATCCACCCTTTGGAACGACAAAACGCTTTAGTGACGGCCTCGTCGGCTGGCGCAGCCATCTGGCCGGGCTGAATTATCAAAACCAGAGCAACCAGCCTTATATGACCTTCCTGGATGAATTGACTACTGGTAATAAGGCCTTTGCAGCCCATGTGCCCCCATTTTCCATGAAAGCGTTTTTCGAAATCGAAGACCCTTCCGCTCCGAGTATAGCCGAAATGCTTGCCTGTATCAAGGATTCCATTCAGGCAGGCATGGGCGACAAGGATGGCTGGAAAAATCTATTGAAGCGTTTTGGCGAGGAAATGCTCAAGAAGATGCTGAAGAATCATGATGTCCTTTTTTCACCTTTCGGAACCTTTAACACACAGACCGGGCTGGAACTGATTGGGCAGCAACTCGCAGAAGAAATTCTGAACAAACCGATCAACCAGCATTTCACCCGGCATATCGAATACAACCCCTCATTGCCACAGGGGGAAGGAAATCCGGAAAATTGGGGTAGCTTGGCCGATCAGGAGATCACCATCAGTGCAGCCGTCCAGAATCGCCTGGAATACTATCTCGCTCAGAGCCAACAATGGGATTTTCTGACGCAGGTTTCCAGCCGTTCGGCTCTGGAGCCCGGCGTCTACCGCTATCAGCTGCATCTGCCGGAGGAAATAACCCTGAGCACTCAAGCGGATCCCCCGGTGATCTGGTCGATTTCAGTGCAGAATGAATTATTGTGCACGACGATGGATGTCGACGTGGTTCCCGATACGGATGATCCCTGTAAAGTCACAATTACTATCGGCGAAGATGTCCTGGGCACGGTCTTATTGAATTGCGCCTTTTTTACCGAGGCAGGTCGCCTGGTGCAGCTGTCCCCGCTGGTGCTGGCCACGGTCGGCCTTGGCGAAATCACCGGCATCCATTTCAGCACCTGGGCTCCGGTTCTCAATCCCGGAGAAAAGGTTTTTCTGATGCTGGATGCGGAATACATGGATGGTTTTTACGGACCTCTATTCCCGGCAGCGGGGCAAGCCCTGATCTGGAACAGCTCCGACCCCGAAGTCGCAAGCGTCCAAGGCGGATTGCTGACTGCCGGCAATCGCGCAGGAATCAGCGAAATTACAGTGAGCTATGGTGACTTCGCAACAGCCATGACCGTTCAGGTGGCCGGACAAGCCCCGACTGTCACACTGCTGCCCATTGCTGACCCGCTCGACTTCAATGGCGGCGACGGCGTGCTTCTGCAGGCGACAGCCGAAGACGATGGAGAGGTCATTAATGTGGTCTTCTTTGCCAACGGTCTTTTTGCCGGCGAAGGCGTCCTTGAGGACGGAGTCTATCGTTTCACATGGAATGATTTGCAGCCGGGGAGTTATGAACTGCAGGCCGCCGCCGTTGATAACGACCAAGAAGCTTCTTTTTCCAATATCATGGTCATTGAGGTCGCCAACCGCAACCCGGTCATTACCGGCTGGAGCTCTCCGCTGGAAAATACCTGGTATGGAGGAAATATCTATTGTTCAGCCGAAGCGCATGATCCCGATGGCGATGCCCTGTCCGTTCAGTTTGAATTCTCCCTGGATGGCATCCATTGGGCGCAGTGTTATTACTCGTTGACCTTAGCACCTTTTGACTGTAACTGGAATAGCCTGCCCCGGGAAGATATCGATGACGAAGTCTGGCTGAGGGTCCAAGCGACCGACGCCCGCGGCGGCACTTCCGAGACCCTGACCCGGAAAATCAAGATCGACAATTCCAGCAGCGGCCTGACTTTTACTCCACATCCCGGCGAAACCAACGTACCATTGAATGTGCAGCCGACCATCGCCTTTGACAACCCGATCAGCAAGCCGGACGGCAGCACTCTGAACAATGCCGACCTGCCCGCGTATTTCGGTTTGTTCTGGCAGGGTCTCCCCATTGCCTGCACCCTGTCAATCAATACCGAAAAAACACTGATGACTTTGGCACCCTCTGAACCTTTGCGGGGGGTCACGCCCTGCACGATCAGCATCCTGTCAGAGATAAAAGATAGTTCCGGAACCATTTTTCGGCAAACTAATGCGACGTTTGTGACCACTTTCGGAACCCCTGCCGGCCTTGAATTCCGAAATCTTTCCGCTACGGGTGAAGCAGGAAGACCTTTGGACACCCCAATCCGGGTACATGTCGTCGATGCCTGGAGCAATACCATCACCGATGCCGAACTGGCTGTAACCGTGGCGTCCGGCGACCAAGCCGCCCTCAACGGCACTCTGACTAAAAATGCAGTCCATGGCGTGGCCGTTTTTGACGACCTCAATTTCACCCTGGCCGGACAACGTCAGCTGACAGCATCAGCCACTGGCCTGAACGGAGACTCCCTGACAGGAATCCGCCTTCGTCCCTCTGCTCTGGCACGCCTGGAAGTCACGCTCAGCACCGCGACTGCGGTTGCCGGGACACGCCTAAGCGCCACGGTTTCTGCCTTTGATCAGTTTGACAATCCGAAAACCGACTACAACGGCATTCCGTTGTTCAGCAGTAGTGATTCCGCCGCACAGCTGCCTGGTCCCTATGCATTTTACGAGACCGATAACGGCCTGCACTCCTATCGCAATACCCTGTTATTTAAAACCCTCGGCAATCAGACTGTCCAAGTGCGCGACGGCAGCGTCGTCAGCCCACAGGCTTCGATCACTGTCACCAATGCCGCACCCCTGCCGCCAGAACTGCTTTCCCCCGAAAACGGGGGTTTCACCGGATTGCTGCCGACTCTCCAACTGGGAAAATTTACCGATGTGGATAATGCCGGCCATGGCGGTACTGAGATCCAGGTGGCAACGACAGAAGCTTTCGAAGATAATGACTTGGTCTGGAATTCCACTCAGCTACCACCCGTTCTGAACATCCCCCTGCCCCCCGGCATCCTGGCAGAATTCACCGCATATTTCTGGCGGGCGCGAGTGAAGGATCTTTCCGGAGACCCGGAAACGGAATGGAGTGAATGGGCGCAACCCGCGCAATTTCGAACCGCCTACGCCTTCCCCTTCCAGGATAATTTCAGCGTCAATCTCGGCTGGCAGGGACTATCAGAAGGCGGCTGGAGCATCGCGCCCGCCCAGAGCGGCGGTGGCGAATATGGCAACCCCGACCCTGGCGATGATATCACCCCGGACAATAACGATCGTGGAATTCTCGGCTATGTCATCGGGGGGGATTATCTGCCCGGACGGGAGGCGACCGTAGTTTCCCCACCCGTAGACTGTTCCGAAGCACAAATCGTCGAACTCTCGTTCTGGCGTTGGCTTGGCATCGAGAACAATGATTGGGCTCATGCTTCAGTAGCGGTCAGTGCAGATGGCCAGGACTGGCAGGAAGTCTGGGCCAACTCCGCCACCGACACCGAAGACGAAGAGTGGCACCCAATAGTCTTCGATCTGACGCCGTGGGCAGCAGGACAAGCGACCGTCTTTATCGCTTTCCGAATCAACAGCGTGGAAGAAGCCTTCCCATTCTGTGCCTGGAATGTGGATGACTTAAAACTCGGCCCCGCCGCTGAAAAACTGGCCGGTATCTTCCTGCAAGTGGATAACCCGGCAATCGAAGTTGGCGATATCTTCAATGTGGATATCTATGTTCAGGAAGACCATCCGGAGGCCGCTGGCCTGCTCGGAGCAGCTGTCCGTCTGGATTTCACCCAGGGTCTGTCGTCATACTGGGGATCAAGCACAGTAGCAAACTGCGTACTGAATCCACCATGGAACTTGCTGCGCCGCGGAGTGCGTGTCGGGAATATCCTGACCGAACTGGCTGGTTTGACCAATACGACCGGCTCCGGCAATGGACAGCCCGTATTGCTGGCAAGAGTGCCGATGAAAGCCATCACCGTTGGCAACGCCCGCTTCGAATGCACGCCTGCTGCGGCATTCGCCTTGCCCACCCCCTTTGGGCAAATCGGCCCCTGGCGGGTGTCCGGAGCCGTGCTGGAAATAAATATAGCGGCAGATGCGCTGATGCCGCTAGCCCAATTGACCCTCAGTGGACCAAGCGCACCAGTTGCCTTGGGAAACACCTTCCAGATTCTGGTCTATGCCGAAGAAAAGTCAGCGGAAGCCAGAGGTTTTCTGGGTGGCCCCTTTGACCTGTATTTCGATCCAATCCATGTTTCCGCTCCAGACTTTTCGGCGGATACTGCGATTCAGGCGCCCTATACGGATGAAGCACTCGGTCTGGTCAGCGGTACTTTGCTGGAGAACCGGATCGATGAATTGGGCGGTGCAACCGTACAAACCGGCCATGGCAATAACTCCAAAGTACTTTATGCCGTATTATCCTTCCGAGCCGACAGCCTGGGTGAAAGCATTTTTGAAGCCAAAGCCGGCAGCAGCGGCCTGACCTTGACGACTCCAGTCGGGCAGCTCCCCTTCTCGCGTATCAATTATGGCCTGCCCTTCGTCGTCGATATCCGACCCAATTTCACCATCTCAATCACTGGCGGCATTGCCGGCGCCATAAACTGTTATGAGGGACAGGTCATCGAGCTTGCCGCAGGAGCACCACAGCCAGGCTGGCAGTTCAGCTATTGGGATGGCGATGAAAACAGTTTGGGAAGCCTGAGCAACACAAGTCAGACGCTAACCTCGCTGACAGTGCCGGGAGCGCCCGTGTCCCTGACTGCTGTCTACCGGAAAATTGACTACAGTCTGACAGTCACTGGCGGCATCGGCTCCGCAACCCCGGTGCATATTGGCGAGCAGTTCGAAATTTCCGCGAATCCCCCGGCGACTGGTAAGGAATTTGAGACTTGGACCGGCGATACTCAGTATCTCGAAAATCCAGCTGCCGCAAGCACCACGGTCACCATTGCCACCGCCAATGTCACCGTCACAGCGACCTACCAGAATATCCGCTATCGAGTCGAAATCAGCAATGGCAGCGGTGATACCGAAGCGGCAATTTATGCTCAACCACTGGCGATCAGTGCCGATCCGGCTCCGCTTGGCTATGTTTTTGCCGGCTGGGGGGGGACAGAACAGGATCTCGAATGCCTATGGTCACGCTATGCTGCCAGCACTACTTTGCTGCAGCCCGCCCACGATATTCATGTGACCGCTTCCTACAGTGCGATCGATTATCCGTTAACCGTCAACCAAGGTTCCGGCTCCAAGCTGGCAAATTATCAGGATGAAGTTCAAATTGCTGCGGATACCGCCCTGATCGGCCAGATCTTCTCACACTGGAGCGGCGATACCGCCTGCTTAAATGATGTGTTTGCTGCAGAAGCAATGGTCACTATGCCGGCTGCGCCAGTCACCCTGACTGCCGTCTTTAAAATGGTAAATTATACGTTACTGGTAGTCAACGGCAGCGGCAGCGGCACTTACACTTATGGCAGCCAGGTGGCGATCAGCGCCGACCCCGCACCTCTGGGCACCCTGGGCTTTTCCAGCTGGAGTGGACATGTGGGAACCCTGGCCACTCCCAGTCAGTCTTCCACCACCCTTACGATGCCAGCCGCTCATACCGCTGTCGTCGCCATCTATGGCGATTCTTCGGAAATCAACACCTTTGAGCTGGCTCTGAAAAAAGGCTGGAATTGTATTGCTGTTCCCTTTGAGACCGCCAACCCGATCGGCACCCTGGATTCGAAAGGTAACCTGATCACCATGATCTGGAGCTGGGATGGCATGTTCATTCCTCCCCTCAAACCCGATGGAACGATAGCCAATACCATCCAACCCCATATCGGACATTGGATTTTCTGCCCGGATGACTGCCGCCTGACCTTCGAACGCTGGCAGGAATAAAAACTGCCAGCGCGGCTATGGCCAAGGGAACGAATATCGTAGACTATAACATAAAACATGTAGAATATCACGAAATATCACGGACTATAATATAAATTCTAAAGCTCATTGGTTGTTGATTTCCCAAATCAAGGTTTGACCGGTTTCGGTGAGGTAGGAGCCTTATCACAGGCCTTTCC
>Ga0172378_10002752_pt1 | contig 16522 bp, 14 predicted proteins | sample GrowelOW332metaG_FD_119755 | JGI IMG/M metagenome (GOLD analysis project Ga0172378, IMG submission 119755) | Groundwater microbial communities from an aquifer near a municipal landfill in Southern Ontario, Canada - Pumphouse #3_1 metaG | ecosystem: Environmental > Aquatic > Deep subsurface >... | reverse complement strand
CTTTTTCATGGCCTATCCGTCTGTTAACAAGCCTTTTAAGTTTTCTCAATTTTGTTTTATTGATTTACACCCTTTTTTTTGCGCTTCCAGTTAAAGAAACCTTTGTTGAAGGCTCAAAACAACCTCTTTGCACCACAGGCGTCTATCATATCTGTCGCCACCCAGGCTTCTGGTTTCTTGCTGGTATTTATTTGTTTGCTGGTTTAAGCTTTGGCAAACTTATCTTTCTTTATTTAGGGCTAATGGTCAGTATTTGCAATTTTATTTATATTTATATTCAAGACCAATACATTTTTCCTAAACTTTTTGAAGGATATACACAATATCAAAAAAACACAGCATTCATTATCCCTTATGCTAAAAGGAGCAAGTAAATATGAACTATCATCATAAACTAAAAAAACATCAAAGCGATCTTAAATGGGATGACTATTGCGCTTTTCTAAACCTGAGCCTTGAAGAGTTTACTCTCATACAAAATCGCCTTTTAAAAGAACAACTCCTTCTTTGGAACAATTCTCCTATTGGACAACATTTTCTCAAGGGAGAAAACCCTAAAACGCTCGCTGAATTTCGTTCTGCTGTCCCATTAACATGTTATGATGATTATGCTGATTTTCTTTTGAATCGCCAAGAACATCTTTTACCTGAACCTCCCGTCACGTGGATTGAAACAACTTGGGAAGGTGGCAAACACCCGATCAAAGCGGCCCCCTATACACAAGCAATGCTAAATACTTTCGAACACAATTTGTTAGCCATTGCATCCATTGCCTCTTGTGATAATTTAGACACAAAACGTGTTCGTCTGCGTCGTCACGACCGTGCCCTTTTTGGTTTAGCCCCCCTTCCTTATGTAACGGGACTTTTCCCACCACTTTTGGAAAATAAATTAAACTTTCGTTTTTTACCACCTGTCCGAGAAGCTAATGCGATGGGTTTTGGAGAACGCAATAAAAAAGGCTTTGCTATGGGATTAGAACAAGGAATTGATATTTTCTTTGGACTGACAAGTGTTGTTCACTATATGACCGAAACCTTTATAAATCAAGCAGCACAGCCCAAAGGCTCTCACCAATATTCTTTAAAAAAAATATCACCAAAAATGTGTTGGCGTTTTTTACAAGCTAAAAGACACTGTCAGGAAGAAAAACGCCCATTAATGCCAAAAGATCTTTTTCGTCTTAAAGCTTTTCTCTGCTCGGGTACAGATTCTGCACTTTATAAAGACCGTTTAGAAGAAACTTGGGGCATCCGTCCTCACGAAGCATTTGCTGGAACAGAGTGCGCCCTCGTCGCAACGGAAACTGGTAGTCAAAGTGGCATGGTCTTTTTTCCTGATGCTAATTTTTATGAATTTATTCCTGAAACAGAATACCACAAAAATCGTCTTGATCCAAATTATACCCCTACAACGTGTTTATTTTCTGAGCTAGAAGAAGGTCAAAACTTTGAATTGGTTATTACCTCTTTAAAAGGCGGGGTTTTTGCGCGTTACCGTACGGGTGATATGTTTCGTTGCCTTCATAAATATGGAGACAAAATGACAAAACTTCCTTTACTTCAATACGTTGATCGTGTTCCAACAACGATCGATATTGCAAGTTTTACACGTATTACAGAACGCTCTATTCGCGAAGTCATTGACCTTTCTGGACAACCCATAAAAGACTGGTTTGTCAAAAAAGAATATTCTCGCGATCAAAAACCCTTTATGCACCTTTATGCCGAAATTGATGTTTCTGCACTCGATTATACAGCCGTCTGTGAAGAACTTTTAACGGATCAATTAAAAGCTTGTTTTAAATATTTTGATGCGGACTATGACGACCTTGAAAAAATGTTAGGAATTGCCCCATTACAATTAACCCTGCTTAAAAGTGGTGCTTTAAATGACTACTACCAAGCAACGGGGAATCAATTACTGCCGATGAACCCTTCCACCCATGACATCAATACCTTTATGGATTGGACTGCACAAACAAACACAAAGAAAGGACCGGTGATTTCATGAGTGTTCCTTATCTTATTATTCCAATGATTGCCTTGTTTTGCTATGCAGTCTTATTTTTAGCGATTTTATCGGTTAAAAAAAATCGCGTTATTATTACCTTTATGTTTGTCTTAGTCCTTTTTTTATTCTGGACACTCGGCTCTGTCTTTATGCGCTTACAACTCTATCCCAATTACCAATTTTGGTACTATGTTTCATTACTGGCTCTTTTTTGCCTACCTTTGGCCTTATATCATTTTATTGAAGCTTTTTTAAGTCTTTACCATAGGCTTCAACATTATATTTTTGAGAGCTTGACAATTCTTTTATGCATTTTAACGTTAACTAATTATATTTTACCCGTTCCAGAAATCGAAACCAATGCTGCTGGCCAATTTCTATTTATTTATCAACCCAATTATATTCGGCTCTTGTTTCCTACTCTATTGACCTTAGCGATTTCTTTTCAAATTTTCAAAATGATTTATCAGGTTCATCGTAAACATGATTTAGAAGTGCTTGCTTTACGTCCCTTTTATCTTTGTGGATGTATTTTAATTATCGGCAACATCCTTTCTATTTTGCCAGGGAATGTTTTTCCTTTTGACACCCTCGCGGGGATATTTTTCGCTGTTTTTGCCTTTTATACCTTATCTCGAAACCGGATTTTTCATTTCACTTTATTAGTGTCACATCAAGTGCTTATTTTTGTTTGTCTTGTCCTTGTAACCTTAGTCGCTTTACCAACGTTAAATCCTTTAAGTGCTTTAATCCGCACGTATTTTCCCTTAATTGCACCCTGGACAACTGCCGTTTTATGTGTTCTATTTACCTTAACCCTATTTCTTATATATTCCGTCGTAGAACACCTAACGAATCAACTTTTTTTAAAGAAAGAACAAACGACCAAACAACGTTTAAAAGAATATGGGCTTGCCATTTCTAAAGTTTTAAATACACAAGTCATTCTTGAGCTAACAGAAGCCGTGATCACAGATAGTATCCCTTCTGCGCATCTCAACATCCTGCTTTTAAATGAAAAAGAACATAAATACAAAACGGTGCATTCTTCTAAATCCTTAGATACTCATGCGTTATCTTTTGAAATCGATACGCCATTTATTCATTGGTTTAAAACCCATGATGGTTGTCTTTGCGTAGCTGATATTAAACGCTCTGCCTTTTATAGCGCCATGTGGGAATCCGAGAAAAATATGCTTGCAGAAGAACAGGTTCGGGTCATGGTTGGTTTAAAACACAAAGACAAACTCTTTGGTTTGATGGTCCTTTGTGAAGGGCCTGACCGTTTAGATTTTGATACCCTTAATTTTTTAGAATCGGTTGAGGCTTTTGCGACGATTAGCTTAAACAATGCTGCTTTATACGAACGTTCTCAATTAGAAGCTCAAACCGATTCTTTAACCGGTCTCTTTAATCGCAAAACGGTTTTACGCAAAATTGAAAGTGTTATTAAAAACTCAAGCACCCATTCCCTTGCCTTAGCCCTCATTAGCCTTGATGATTTTCGCTTATTTAATGAGCTATATGGTTCTCAAAAAGGAGATACCGCTTTAAGTTCTTTTGCCAAACGCATTCACTACACCCTTGGTTCTAAAGGCTTTGCTGGTCGTTATGGGGGAAAAGAATTCATCCTTTGTTTGCCTAACCACAATCAGATGCAAATCCTACAACTTGTCCAAAATTTGCAAAAACAAATGGCTGAATTACACTCTTTAGAAGAGACCGCTCCAATGAAAACATTAACCTTTAGTGCTGGTATTTGCGTCTATCCCTATAGTGCTAGTAACGCTCAAGAGATCTTAACCAATGCCAATATGTCTGTTTTTCAAGCAAAAACTAAGGGCAAAAATTGCATTGTGACTTACCATATGCAGGATAATACCGAAGAATACAATGGCCCTGAACTCTCAAAACCCAAGAACGATGTTTATGATAAATATGCTTCAACCGTTTATGCTTTAACGGCAGCTATTGATGCTAAGGATCATTATACTTTTCAACACAGTCAAAATGTTGCCGCTTATGCTGCAACGCTTGCAAAACATATGGGCCTTGATTCTGGTCATGTGAACCTCATTCATGAAGCTGGTCTTTTACACGATATCGGTAAAATTGCCATTCCAGAGAATATTCTAACCAAACCTGGAAAATTAACGTTTGAGGAGTATACCCTTATCAAAAGCCATGTCATTCATTCAATTGGTATTATTCGTTACCTTCCAAATCTAGATTATCTAATTCCCACTGTCACAAGCCATCATGAACGTTGGGATGGCAAGGGTTATCCTCGTGGACTTACTGGGAAAGAGATCCCACTAGGCGGTCGTTATCTTGCGATTGCGGATGCCTTTGATGCCATGACTTCGGACCGATGCTATCGAGACGCATTGGATTTAGAATCTGTTTTAAGTGAAATTTTAAAAGGCAGCGGACATCAATTTGATCCTAGTTTAACCGGTCCTTTTGTTAACCTTGTCCATCAAGGCACAATTTACCTTAATATGCCTTTTTCTGAATAACAAAAGGCATCGCTTAACTTGCTCATTTAGAGCCGGTTAAAACGATGCCTTTTTTGTTTGCTTGTTGATCATACTTACGCGTAAACATTATCAACCCCTGACCTTTTTAGACTTTTATTACCTTTTTTTATCCTGTTCATCGAAAGCTGTTTCTAAAACATATACGCCGATGGATATGGTGCAAAATAAGTAGATCCTAAAATACTAAAGATGACCACCATAATTATCGTGATGTTTAAAACTATTGAAATCAACTTCATAATAAATAAGGCTCTTGCAAAATTTTGCTTGTTTGGACCAATATCGTGGCTCGTAAATCCCCAAATAATGGTCATGACTAGACCGGCAATGGGTAAAGCACAAATAATCATCGTCAAGATATAATCTCCCATAGACATTAGCTCTGGCGAGTTGTTTTGAGATTGATTCTTTGGGTTTTGTTCTACTTTAGACACACTTTCTTGCTGTTTTGGTATTATTTGATCCGCTCCTTGTGCTTTTCCAGACAAAGAATCGATCGTGTCTTGATTGTCTGCTTGATCATTAAAAAGCGTATCTTTATTTAATGCTGTATTCACGCGCTTTTGCGCATCACCAGTACACTCATTTTCCATGATTTCCATTCGCATCTGCGGTGTTTTTACCGCTTTATTTGCTAAATCATCTGCTTCATCTGCCATTTTTGAGCCTATTGTTTTTATTTCTTTTTCCTCTGGCATTTCGATGTTATTTGGGGATTTCTCCGTCTTTATTGTTTGCTCCTTAACCTCATTCGTTCTGCTGAGGTAATCCTGATCTACCAGATTAGACGTAGCTGATTGCTCTGATAAAATTTGGCCATTTTTTAGGCCCTCAGATGGGTCAATTTTCATCCCACATTCAGAACAAAAATGAGCACCATCCGAAATTTCTTTTCCACATTTTGAACATTTCATCCTTTTACCTCCTTGTCTTGATCTCCATTATAGCACACCATTTTTCCTATTACAATCCATATTCTTGTCGTTTATTAACCTTTTATTCTCCTTAATTTGTGTGAGTTTTTTATAACTACTCTTGTCTTTTTATATATTTGCGTTATAATAATAGTGTATAAAATAATTTGTAATAAATATAATTTGTAGGAGGGATTATTTATGGGACGTTTAAAAAATACTAAAACATTAACAAACTTAATGCATGCATTTGCTGGAGAAAGCCAAGCTCGTAACCGTTATACTTTTTTTGCTTCAAAAGCTAAAAAAGAAGGTTATGTACAAATTCAAGGCATTTTCCTAGAAACTGCACAAAATGAAAAAGAACATGGCGAAATTTTTTATAAATATATCGCAGAACAATTAACGGGTGGTGAAGCACTTGAAGTCAACATTGAAGGGGCTTATCCTGTGTCTTTAAGCACTAGTACCATTGACAACTTATTAAATGCTGCAAATGGTGAACATGGTGAATGGGCTATCGATTATCCTGCTTTTGCAGATGTTGCTGAAAAAGAAGGTTTTAATGACATTGCTGAATCATTTAGAGCTATTTCTATTTCTGAAAAAGAACATGAACATCGTTTCCGCAAATTAGCCGCTAATATTCAAGACGGTTCTGTCTTTAAACGGAGTCCAAACACAAAATGGAAATGTGGCAATTGTGGTTATATTTTTGTTGGTGCTGAAGCACCGGATCTCTGTCCAGCTTGTAAACATGCTAAAGACTATTTTGAACTTTTTGTTGAAAATTTCTAAATTAAAAACGCCTATATGGCGTTTTTTTTTGCCTTTTCATTCCCTTTTTTTCTTTTATTCCCCCGCAAATCCTCATCAACTTTTCTATCCATCATGGACAAATTTGATCCCTATAAAAGTATTTTAAAACTTGAAATTTTCTTAATTTTCTTCTTAGTATTTGCTTTTTTATCCCACTCGTATTATAATAAACCTGTAAGTAGAAAGACTCTACAGACCTTTATTATTTAACATTTAAAACCTTAAGGGGGTTATATTATGAATGAAAAACAGTATCAAAGAATGGCAACTGGAAAAGGCTTTATTGCTGCTTTAGACCAAAGTGGTGGCAGTACACCTAAAGCATTACGCTTGTATGGCGTACCTGCTGAAAGTTATAATGGTGATGATGAAATGTTTGATTGTGTCCACAAAATGCGCACACGTATTATCACAAGTCCTGCTTTCACCTCAGAACATATTTTAGGAACCATTTTATTTGAAAATACCATGAATCGTAAAATTGAAGGCAAGTTAACAGCTGATTATCTTTGGGAAGAAAAAGGGATTCTACCAATCTTAAAAGTTGATAAAGGCTTAGCTCCTGAAGCTGATGGCGTTCAAGTCATGAAATCTATTCCACAATTAGACAGTACACTTAAGCTCGCAAAAGAACGTCATATTTTTGCAACAAAAATGCGCTCCGTTATTCACGATGCAAATGCAGAAGGCATAAAAAAAATTGTAGACCAACAATTTGAAATTGGTTTACGCATTGCGGCTGCCGGTTTTGTGCCAATTTTAGAACCAGAAGTTGACATTAAAAGCACTTGTAAACCTGAATGCGAAAAGATTCTTAAAAAAGAACTTCTTGAACATCTAGCAACTTTAGATGATAATGTTCGTATTATGTTTAAATTAACATTACCATCTGAAGATGATTTTTATGCACCGCTTGTTGCAGATACACATGTAACTCGTGTTGTCGCTCTTTCTGGTGGTTATTCTCGTGAAGAATCAAATGATCTTTTAACTAAAAATCCTGGTGTTATTGCAAGTTTTTCACGTGCTTTAACAGAAGGCTTAACCATTGATCAAACCGCTGATGAATTCAATATTTTATTAGATGAATCCATCAAAAGTATTTATGCAGCATCTATTGCTTAAATTGATCGTATAGATCAATTTTTAAATACATTCATAAAAAAGAGACGATTCTTACGGGAGAACCGTCTCTTTTTTATGAACCCTTTTATCTCTTAGAAAAACTTAAATACACTTCCCGTAGGGTGCCTACTTTTAGAGATATTATGCACCATGCTTAATCTTTATATTAGTATAATCTTAATAAATTTTTCCGTAAACCATTGTAATCCCCTTAAATTTGAAGGATTAAGCAAAATTACAGTAATTTATTTTATACTAGAGATAATTAATCTTTTAACGAAAGGTCGATATTATGCCAATAAAAATCCCTAACAACCTCCCTGCCTATCGCATTTTAGAAGAAGAAAATATTTTTGTGATGGATCAAGATCGGGCTTTATCACAAGATATTCGCCCATTAAAAATAGCGATTATGAATTTAATGCCAACAAAAATCGTTACCGAAACACAACTTTTGCGCCTTATTGGAAACACCCCTTTACAAGTAGATGTTACCCTTTTGCAATCAGATATTCACAATAGTAAAAACACCGATGCCCGTCACCTTGAAACCTTTTATAAAACATGGCTTGATATCAAAGATGATTATTTTGATGGTCTGATTATCACCGGTGCACCTATTGAAAATTTACCTTTTGAAGAAGTTGATTATTGGCCAGAATTAGTCAACATTATGGAATGGAGCAAAACACACGTCTATTCTTCCCTTCATATCTGCTGGGGTGCACAAGCCGCTCTATATTATCATTATCATGTTGCCAAATATTCCTTAAAAGAAAAACTTTTTGGCGTTTATGAACATCATGTTCAAAAAAAGCATGTACCTTTACTCCGTGGCTTTGATGATGATTTCTTTGTTCCCCATTCACGTCATTCCGAAGTTCGTTCAGAGGATTTAAATGCCATACCTGCATTAACAACTCTTGCCGACTCCAAAGAAGCGGGCGCTTATCTTATCACAGCTCTTGAAGGGCGTCAAATTTTTGTAACTGGACATAGTGAGTATGATCGGGATACTTTGAAACGTGAATATGATCGAGATGTTCTTGCAGGTAAACGCATCAAAATTCCTAAAAATTACTATCCTAACGATGATCCTTCCAAAAAACCGATGGTTCATTGGCGAGGGCATGCTAATTTACTATTTTTCAATTGGCTGAATTACTATGTTTACCAAGCAACACCATTTGATGTTGTTAAAACACTCTCAGAAGAATCCGAGAAAACCCAATGAAAAAGAAAATATTTGCCCTCATGCTTTGCCTCGTTATCCTTGCTTTTGGTATTTTTGCTATCACAACTTTTACTCAAAAGCCTATAACGACACCAACCGAAAATGTTAATGAAACAGAAATAGAAAACGATACAGAAGAAACACCAACGGAAGCAGTGGACACAGAATCCACTGAATCCCTTTTAAATGCGATTCCTAAAGAAACCCCTACCAATTATCAAATGGAAACCTCTGATCGTGCTGGTACAGAAGCAAGTAATACCACAAATTACTATAAGGATGGCTCTTTTCGTATTGATACAACCACAACAACCGGTCATCAATACACCATTTATAATAAAACACAGGGTAAAACCTATATCTGGGATGATAGCAAATCAGGCACTATGATTGTCGATGATCCTTCTGTAGAACCCAACACAGCAGTAAGTGATACGTCTCCTGTTTATGCTGATCAATTACCAGAAACTGATGATCCTAATTACACTGTTCATCGAGACAGTCTCGATGGCGACCCCGTCATTGTCGTAACCATCACCGAAGATGCCTCTGGTGGAACGGTTGTTTCTGAAACATGGTATTCCATCAAATATGGCATACCCATTCAATATACACAAACCGTTAACGGGACCTGTACCCACACCTATACCGTCAAAAATATTCAAGAAAATATTGTTGACGATTCTATTTTCATCCCTCCAGATGACATCTCTTTTACCGTGATTTAGAAAGGAAAACTTTGAACCCACAACTACTACTTTTTGACTTGGATGGAACCTTGCTAAATAAACTAAGTCATATTTCAAGCAAAGAAAAAAAACTTTTGCAAAAATTGCAAGCGCAAGGCATGCATATTGCTATTAACACCGGTCGACCAGCACGCGATGCGCGTTTTCATGCCTCACTTATTTCTGACCAAACCTATTATATTGGTTCAAATGGCACTTTTGTTGGTCAAGTCAGTCAAGCAGACCCGATTACAAATTTAACCTTTTCCCTTGAACAGAAAAAAACTTTTTTTAAATTAGCAGATTCTATGCACAAAAAACCTATTTTTTATACGCCAAAAGGCCGTATTTGTCTAGGATTAAAAAATTATTTAATGTTTCAATTAAATGCTTTCAAAGGCGAACATCCTTACCCAAAATGTAATTTTGTATTCTTTAATCGTACAAAATTCGAAGAATATATTTATGCTAATGATGTGAATAAAGTTGTTTTAATTGAAGCAAGCTCTCGGCGACATACTTTAAAACAATATATCTTAAATGAAGGCAACTTTGAATTAGCCATAACAGGGAAAATTTGTTTTGAAATGACCCCTAAATCCATTAATAAAAGTATTGGTGCTGCACATCTTGCAGAACACCTCCACATTCCAAAAGAAAATGTCATAGCCTTCGGAGATGGTGAAAATGATATTGCCGTTATGCGTTGGGCCGGAACCGGTGTTGCTATGGGGAATGCGAGTTCTCATGTTAAAGAATTAGCCGATGCCGTTTGTGATTCAAATGATCGTCATGGTATTTATCAATTTTTATTACCTTACTTAAAATAAAAAATTTCAAAATAAAGAGCCCTTTTGAAAGGGCTCTTTTATTTTGAAAAAGGTCATCCCAAACGATTATCTTCTTTATTGTGCTTCATTCTTCCCTTGTCCTCTATAATGATGTCCTCTTGCCGTCTGTTCTTCTTGGCCTTCCCAATTATTAGACAACTTAGTTAACAATGTGTAAAGCATCGTTTGCTCTTCTTCTGATAAAACACCAAATAAGCGCTGTGACGATTCAGCTCGTGATTGTTTTTGATGATTTGCCATAATCTGACCTTTTTCTGTAATCTTAATATAAATATTTCGCCGGTCTTCTTTTGACTTTTCTTTCGTAATTTCACCCCGACTTTCCAGTTTTTTAAGCACCTCACTCATTGAACTTGCTCGGATACCCATTAGGCCCATTAATTCTTTTTGTGAAAGCAACCCTCTTTGATTTAACAAATCTAAAACTCTTCCTTGCCCTGGATTATGAAAACGGTGATTACCATGCCCTGGTCCTGGTCCGCGCCCCATTTTATTGGAACAGTCGCGAAATAACTGAAACAACATCTCTTCCTGATTCATAATAATCCCTTTCTGGTTCATTTATTTTAATACATTTTCAAGCATGTTTCTAATGATTAATTTTCTTTCATTATACCATAAAACAAAAAAATGAACAAAAAAAAGACCTAGAATTTTTCTAGGTCTTTGCGTGCTTTATTCGTAGGTCTTTAATTCTGTACTGATATTGCCTGTAATATCTTTACCAAACCATTTTTCTGAAAGTTCTGCCATTGTTCCGTCATCTTTTAAGGATTGAATGGTTTCATTCAATTGATCACGGAAATCTGTATCGTCTTTTCGACACGTAATCGCAATTGGTTCATTTGACAATGGTTCTGATGTAATACTGTATTTATCTGGATTCTGTGCGGTATAAAAGGCTGCTACAGGTTCATCACATAAAACATAGTCAATGGATTGCCCTTCTAATGCAGCAAAACAATCAAGCATCGAGTCAAAACGCTTAATGGTGAAATTAACACCATCATTATCAATCATTGATTGCGCTGCGTAATCTGCTGTATTTTCAATTTGTACCCCTACCGTTTTACCTTCTAAGTCTTGTGCTGTTTCAGCTGGATCACTTGCACTTCCTGAAACAATCACAATCCCATTTGCAATATAGGGATCTGTCATTGCAAAATTTTCTGAGCGTTCTTCTGTCAAGCTTGTACAAGATAAAATCGCATCATATTGTTTATTATTGAGTCCTGTAAAAATGCCATCCCATGCAGTAGATACCCAATTCACTTCTACACCAAGTTCTTCACCGATCGCATTCCCTAGATCAATATCAAACCCAACCGTTTCATTGTTTTCATCTCGATATTCCATTGGCACATAGGTATCTTCAACACCAAATGATAAAACACCGTCTGCTAAAGGATCTGTAGCACTACTATCCTCACTATTACCACATCCCGTAAATGCAAATACCGAAACACACAATGCAACGCTTAATGCTGCAACTATCTTTTTGTTCATCTTTTCCTCCGTCAATTTTTAAAATTAGTTATCATTATACCGTTATCCATTTGCTGGATAACGGCATTGGTTTTAATCTTTTTAAATTCGAACAATACCTTATATGGCCTTATTTGTCTTTAAAACACACTCCCATTATCGCTTTCAGACGCTATTTAAATGGTTTATTCGTAAGTTTTTAATTCTGTACTGATATTTTCTGTAATATCTTTGCCAAACCATGTTTCTGAAAGTTCTGCCATTGTGCCATCATCAATCAATGTCGCAATTGCACCATTAATCTGATCTCTGAACGCCGTATCTTCTTTGCGACAAGCAATCGCAATCGGTTCGTTAGAGAGTACATCTGATGTAATGGTGTATTTATCTGGCTTTTGTGCCGCATAAAAAGCAGCAACAGGTTCATCACAGATAACATAGTCAATCGTTTGTCCTTCTAAGGCTGAGAAAGCATCCATAGCACTATCAAATTGCTTTAACGTAAACTCTACGCCATCTACTGTTTGCATATCTTGTGCTGCGATATCGGCTGTTGTTTCAAGTTGTACACCAACCATTTGTCCTTCAAGATCTCTTGCTTCTGTTGCTGGTGTTACACTCGTTCCCGAAACAATCACTATCCCATTCGAAATATAAGGGTCTGTCATTGCAAAATTTTCTTCTCGTTCTTCAGTCAAACTAACACCAGAAATAATGATATCATATTGTTTAGCATCTAAACCTGTAAATATACCATCCCATGCAGTGGATACCCACTCCACATCTACACCAAGTTCTTCACCAATTGCATTGCCTAAATCAATGTCAAATCCTACCATTTCATTGTTGTCATCACGAAATTCTAGTGGTACATAAGTATCATTTGTTCCAATACTCAATACACCATCTGCCAATGGATCTTCAACATCACTAGACTCTGAACTACCACATCCTGTTAATACCATTGGTACGAGCAACAAAAGCCCAACCAAAATAGCTAAAAAACTTTTTTTCATCACTTAAACCCTCCTCAAATATTTATGTATTATTATACACCTATATTCACATTTTGTAAAGTTGTTTTTTAATTCTCGCTCCTTTTTGTTTTAAAAATGCATAAATATGAACTTTTCTCAGTGCTAACTAAATAAACGTCAACCCTTCAATCAATCCAAATTGCTGTTGCAATACTTTTTTACCTGTCGCTGTTTTAAAAGATCGGCACTCTGCCGCATAACATTCTTCTGGTCCCGCTTGTATTTCATATAATCTTACCAGTTCAGCTGCTTCCTTTAAAATTTGACTGGTTTGAGAGGCATTTGTTTTTACCGTTGTTTCCAATAAAACAATAATTTCAGCAATGGTTGATTCTTTAAAATAAAAGCCCTTTAAGGCTTTTTCAAGAAGGCTTTTAGCCTCATTTTTGTCTGCTTCCTTTTTTTCTTGAAACCATTCTAAAAAAATAGCAGCAATTTCTAAATATTTTTGTTCCTCATTAGGTAGTTTTTCTTGGATACCTATTAAATGTGCGAACGCATAGCGCTTCATCAATGCTTGAATATTTTGTGTTTGACCACTTATTTTTTCAAGCATTATGACTAATACGTCTTCTACTGCTTGTTCTTGCATTTCTCCTGCTTGTTCTATGCGTGCATCCACACCGGAAATACCACCCATCATGCTTATAATACCAATGTTAGTCCCAGGTTTTGCCGCAACAATTTGCCACCCATCACTATATTTATTATGATGTTTTTCGAGACGAACTTGTACCCATTTAAAATCAGCATAGATTTCAAATTCCTGACGATCTTGAATCCCTCCTAAGCAGGTCTCATCATTGAACTTAATATCAAAATGCGCTTGCTCATCATCATAAAAAATAATGCCTGTTTTTTTCATTATATTCCCTCAGTTTCCGTTAATTCTTTCTTATTTTATTATAACTTTTTAATCCTATTTTTGCAAGAAAAAAACGATACAAAAATGTATCGTTTTTTCGATTTCTATATTAACAATTAACCGAGTTAATAATATTAACTAATTCCATCTTACTCCTAAAGGCAATGCGTTGATTCTTTTGAACCCAATCACAAAACCCTTGCCGTGTCTCATACTGATTGTCCTTATAATGAACAATAAACATTTGACCGTTTTCTTGAATAATTTCCATTTCATTTCTCATGCGCATGTTCTCCTACTTTATGATATTTTGTTTAAATTCATGTGTTTTTCTAGCTTTGCTATTTCACATTCAACTATTATTTTTAGTATACACTCTTTTTATCACAAAAGGGTCACATTTTCAAGGGTTTAACGCATTTTTATATTTTTTTGAAGTTTTCTTAAGCTTATAATTGTCTTCTATTCTTTTTCAATCATAACAGAAATGCCATTTGGAATAATCGTAAAAGTTGCATTTTCACCTTTGATAACACGCGCCTTTTTAATGGCTGTATCTAAATCTGGTGCCCAATCCATTTTCATTTCCTTAACGGTTTCTTCCATTTTAGGTTGAGATACATAAATGACAGGGTGTTTCATTAAAATACGTGCTTGAATTTGATATTCCCATTGATCCGGTTTGGTTTGATCTTGTGGCACTTTTAAAATGTCATCCATTAAAGCATCAATAGAACTGCACCCTTTAAGCGCATTATAAAAACCATCGCCACCAATCCCATCTGCACATTCAGAGCACATGATAATAACCCCATCTTTGCCGGCACATGCTTCCGCTGCCGTCATCCCTTTAACGGATTGATACATATTTTGATCAAGTGGTGCACCACCATTACTCGTAATAACCACATCTGCTGTAATGCCCTTAACGGCACAAAACTGGCGTAACCAATCACATCCAGCCTCATGTGCTGTCAATGGATTTCCCGCAAAAGAGGCAACTACTTTTTTATCTTCATCAATAATAACATTGACAATATACTGCAAATTGGCCATTTTAGCCGCTGCAACCATATCTATATTCAATGGATTCTTTTCTAAAATACCCGTTCTTGAATACTCACTATCAATAAATTTTGAACAATGATTGCCTAAAACCGTTACCCGAGAGCAAACCCCTGGCAAAATCGATTTGCGTCCACCTGAAAATCCTGCAAAAAAATGGGGTTCGATAAAGCCTTCTGAAATCAACAAATCAGCCTCTGCGGCAACCTTATCAATAATTAAATCTGCTCCAGAAGGGAGGACACCAATCTTGATGTTTGTCTGTTCATCTGCAGCATTATGAACCACAATTTTTTCCTCGTCAACAATCTTACGTCCTAACTTACTGACAAGCTCACTTTCTACCGTGATACGATGAAACCCGGTTGCCACTAACAAGGTAATTTGAATATCTGGATTGCCTTCTCGCAATTCTTCTAACATAAAAGGAATGATATGTTTACTCGGAACTGGCCGTGTGTGGTCAGAAATAATAATCGTACATGTCTTTTTACCAACAGCTAGACTTTTTAAGCGTGCACTATCATAAGGATTTTCCATTGATTTTTTAACAATATCATCTTCAGAAAATTCACTCGATAGTTCACCAATGCGCGATTGAATGACCCCATTGACATACTGGTCCTCAATACTTAAATCTAATTCCGTTTTTCCATATGGTATTTTTGCTTTCATTTTGATCTCCTTTAATTTTTTATCATTTCAAATGATTATGCAATCCCTAAAAAGGGCAATAATCCAATACCAAACCAAACTTCAAGGGCAATAATTAAAACATAAACCCCACAGAACTTCATTGCTTTAGACAAAATTTCGCCTTCTTTACCAATAAGCCCTGTTGCTGCTGTTGCTACTGCGATACTTTGTGGCGAAATCATTTTACCGGCTGTTGCACCCGCCATATTTGCTGCAGCAATCCAATATTCATTGGCACCAATCGCATCTGCTGCACCAACTTGTAATTTAGCAAACAAAATATTTGAGGATGTATCTGAACCTGTTACAAACGTTCCTAATGCCCCAATAACCGGTGCAATGAGTGGATAGAATCGACCCGTTACAGCAACTAAAACATTCGCAATGGAAGTGGTCATCCCACTATAACCCATAACACGCGCCATCCCTACAATGGAACCAATCGTAATTGAGGTCTTACCCATTTGCTTAATCGTTCGTCCTAAAACCCCTACAATTTCCTTAGGTTTAAATCCTTGTAACATCCCTCCTAAGAAGGTTGCAACAATCATCAGGGTTCCAGGTGTTGCTAACCATTTAATTGTAAATGGCTGTGCATTTGCTCCTGTATAAACCATAAACGATGTTTTAACGGAATTAAGTGGTTCACTGATTGCTGGAAAAAGTGAGGATGCTAATAAGATAAAGGCAAAGACAAGCACAAAGGGAAGCCATGCCATAAACCCTTCTTTACCCGTCACTTTATTTTCTTCACTAACTTCGTAATTTTTATTTTTATAAACAGTTTTGGCCAGTAAAATCGTCACCCCTAAACAGACTAGCGAACCAACAATTGCTGGTAATTCTGCACCAATATATTTAGCAACAAATACCTGTGGCAAAGCAAACGCAAGACCAGAGGCTAATGTAATCCCAAAAACACCTTTAATCCCTTTTCTAAAGCCGCCACCAACAATCGAAACCAGTACAAATGGAATAATTAAAATTAATAAAAATAGCATAACTGAAACGGTATAAGATGTTAACATAACATCCAAACCACCTTCACTCGCCAAAGTAATAACTGGTAACCCGATCGCACCAAATGCTGTTGGTGTTGTATTCGCAATCAAACACATAACCGCAGCTGTAACAGGATTAAATCCAAGT